>ERZ795059.764-NODE-764-length-39161-cov-11.564312_pt1 | contig 39161 bp, 29 predicted proteins | sample MGYA00375143_ERZ795059 | MGnify/ENA primary metagenome ERZ795059 (study PRJEB30188, sample SAMN05720168) | activated sludge metagenome | isolation source: Anaerobic digester | place: USA | collected 2015-01-07 ... | reverse complement strand
GCTTGTGTCACTTTTCAATTACAATCTTGTGGCAGTTTTCGATTACAATTTACAGCCATATTCCATTTTCATTGTATTTTGCTATTTCATTTAATGTGTAATATTTTCCTGCATGCGAATAACTTGTGATATAACTTAATTCTTTTAATTTTCTAAATATTGTCATTTTCACAGTTACACCCAATCCATTTTTTATATCATCAATTGTTATAATCTTTTTTCTTATAAATAGTTCATATAAATTTTTTGCGCTATATTTAATTTCTCTCATTTTTTTGTTACCATTACGAATTAAAATTCCGTTAATTCGTAATGGTAACATTAAAATTTCTTTTTGTCAAATCTTTTATGCTTCATTATTATCAGGCTTTTATCTTATTTTCTCTATTTTATTTTTATTTTCAGTTTATTAATAATGTTAACATTAAGAATTAAATATTCCAATTAATTATTGAGCAGCCCCTAAGCGTAAGCCGCATTAGTGTCTTATCAAAAATATTCTTACTCCAAAAGCAAGACAATAACTTGTAAGACCCGCCCTACTTTTCCAATGGAATATAAATGATAACGTCATTATCGGCCGCTGTATCCGTCGGAACTTTTTCATAAATTTCTACGCTCTGATTATTTAATGGTTTGACGCCTATTATCGGCAAATGCCACTCGTATAAATATTCAAAAGCCTCGTTTATTTTTTTTCTATCCGCTGAGGTTTTATATTTTAAATATTTCCCTGCCGCTATTTCCTTTAAAACCATATTCTCCGGAACATTGAAATTCGATTCGTTTATAATTATTCCGGCAAAATATTCTATGTTATAGTTTTCGTCGACTGGAAAAACAATTCCCGTAAATTCAATATCTGCGCGCGTTAAATCAATATTATTCGCCTGAATTAGTTTTTCTTTTAATCTTTTCCATAAATCTGTTATTACGCCGTCTGAAATATTTTTTGTTGTTCTCGCTGAAATTCCGACAGCGATTTTTTTTTCAAACGCGACAATTTCTTTTATTTCATCGTTCCGATTATTATAAAAAGGAACCGGATGCCGTTTCAATTCTTTAATCCATTCCTGTTTTCCTTTGCCATATTTCCAAAGAATAGGCGCCCAGGCGCGTTTAGCCCATTGCTCTTCGGAATGACCGGCTTCCAAATCTTGAAACCAAATAAGATTCTTTCCAAGTTCAAACCCTTTTTCCATTAATGTTTTCAACATCAAATCGCAACCCGGCTGCAGTCTCCGTTCCAAACCTATTCCGCCGTTGTCAATATATATTTTCAAAGGATATTTTGATAAATCGGATTCTTTTAATTCATACCAATCAAGAAAAAACGCCGGAGAAAAACATCCCGCCATTGAATAAATCTCAGGATGCCGCCAAATCAAAAGAAACGACGCCAGCCCTCCCATCGACGAGCCCATTACGCTCGTATGTTCTCTTGATTTTAGAGTTCTATAATTCGAATCAATAAAAGGTTTCAATATATTTACCATAAAATTTTGATATGCTTTCCCTTCTTTGCCGTCGGAATATTCTTTGTTGCGGTTGTCCGTGCAATTATTTCCTACAACTATGATTTCTTCCATTTTATCGCGTTTTATGAAATCTGTCGCTGTTTCATCGATTTGCCAGTCAATTCCGTGAGTGGAAGTCGCTGGATCAAATATTTGTTGACCGTCGTGCATATACATTACCGGATAACGTTTTTCCGGGTTTTTATCATAACTTTCCGGAAGCCAAACAAGAACGTCGCGCGGTAAAATACCGGGTCCGCTCATATTCTTATGCGTTACTACTTTTCCCGTAATCTGTCCCTGTATTTTTCTTTTAGCGTTTTGTATTTCATCTTTCCATTTAGGTATTTCAATATAAACTACTGAATCCGATTCTATCCTCAGTTCGAAATTTCTGCGTATCAAATTATCGGCGTCAAGCGCTTCGGTCTCCCAGCTTCCTCGAGTTATTTTATATTCGATTGATTCGCCTCGTTCAAATTCTATCGTCTTTTTCCATTCGCCGTTGGTTTGTTTTTCTAATTCGACTAAACCTGGTTTCCAGTTTCCTATTAGATGATGACTGCCTGCAATGCTTATTTTATTATTGTCCGGCATACTTAATGGTTTTACGATAAAAGTAATTTTAACCGCGGATACTGGATTTTTAGCGTTCATAATTATAAAAAAAATTAAAAAATATATTTTTAAATTTAAAAAATTTTTCATTTCACTATTTTTCCATACATTTAGATTTCATATCTTCCGGCATTTTCTCTATGCAATATCTTAAAGCCGTTCTCGGCATATTCTTTTTATTTTTCATCGCGTAATCAAATACTTTTTTCAAATGCGCCTGACTCGAGGATTTCAACATCCAGCCGTAACCTTTTTGAACCATATCGTCTGAATCAGTCAAAAGCATATCGGCTATTTCAAATATATCGTTTAAAAATAATCCTTTTTTCGCTGGAATTATCAAGGTAACCGCCGACGCCCTTCTTACCCACCGGTTTTCAGACTGCGTCCATTTTTTTAAATCCGAAATAAATTCAGGATAAGTTTCAACGAATTCTCCTATCGTATGATTGCATAAAGTATCGCATGCCGCCCAATTTGAAACGTAATATTTAACCCATTTTTCAAATGTTTTAAAATCGGCGGGTTGATTCGTTTTCCGTAACGAATACGCTAATTCGCAAGCGATGAAAGATTCTTCCATAAAACCGGACTGCCACAAATCTTCGCATATTTTAAAGATTCCGGATTTGGTCTGACCCTGAATCTTTTTAAAAATTTCTTTGCATAATTTTTTTACTTCCGAGGTTTTCCATCCGTATATTTTTACGGATTCTTTAAAAAACCTTTCGCCGCTTTTTTTAATCCTTTCATCGGCTTTTGATTTTAATTCGTTTCTTATAAAATTTAAAACCTCGCCGTTTTGTTCCGGCGATGACAAATTAATTTTGCTCTCTTTTTTTTTATTCATAATTCATCGTATCTCCATTTTTTTCCAGAATACCGAAGGAACAGCCCGAATATATGTTTTCAATCTACCAAACAATAAATCAAATGGATGCGCAATTACATTTTTAAAAAAATGAAAACTGAAATAAAAAGAACGATACGCTTTCTTTGATTGGCATTCGATAGATTCTGAAGACAAATCGGGATAATCCGGCAGTCCGTTTTTAAGATATCCGGCGCTTTCAAGCTCGTTATAAAAAGGAGTTCCTGGAAAAGGTATCATAACTTGAAATTGAGCCGTATAAGGTTTTATTTCAAGCGCAAATTTTATGGTTTCTTTAACAGTCTCTTCGGTTTCGCCGGGAAAACCTATTGCAAAATCAGCATGAATACGCAGACCCGCTTTCCGCGCCGATTCGGCAAACTTATACATTTGCTCTTTGGTAACGCCTTTTTTTATTTTTTTTAATATCTGTTTATTCCCTGATTCAAATCCAGTATGAACATTGAGACAACCCGCTCTTTTCATTATTTTTAACGTTTCATAATCAAGATTAGGTCTGCTGTAGCACGACCATTTAAGTTTATTCCCGCTTTTAATTTTTTTTTCTGAAAATGAAAATGCTCGGTCAGCCGTAAAAGTGTCGTCTTGAATCATTATCGACTTTATTGACCCGATTTTTTTTTCCACAAAATTAAATTCTTCAATGACATTTTCTATGCTCCGCGTATTATATGTTTTTCCTTTTATAAAACAATGAACCCATAAACAATACGAACATTGACCCCAAACACAACCGCGTCCGCTCATAATATCCGTGAAAGGATGCGGTTCGGAAGGAGTTCTATAATATTTATAATCAAGATTCCTATAAAAAAAATCGCTCACAAACGGAAATTCGTCAAGCGTTTTAGAATCAAGATATGGTCTTTGTTCGTTAATAATTATTTCGCCGCTTTCGTCTTTCCATACAAAATTTTTTATCGTTGCGGGTTCGCCGCTTTCTATAAATTCAGAAAAAGGTTTTTCAAACTCTCCGTATATTCCATATTTTAAGACATTGCTTTTAGCAAGCGTTCTTTTTGGATTGATTGAAAAAAAAGGTCCTGCAAAAATAACCGGAACCTGTAACTTGTTATAAATTCTTTCCGCAAAAACTATATCGTTATCCTCGCTTTTATTTCCGGAATAAACGAGTATCGCGTCCGGCTTATATTCTTCGATGATTGATTCCGTTTGATTATGACTTAAACCGTATGCCGGAGCGTCGATTATTTTAACCGAGCGGTTTGATTTCTCAAGATAACAACCGCAATATCCGAGCCATAACGGAAACCACTGCGTAGCGGATAACGATACAAAATCGCATCTTGCGTTCCGCATATATTCTTTCACAAACGGAGGACTCAATAAAAGAATTTTCATTTAATTAATTCACCTTTTTATAATTTCCCGATTGAATATAAAAAGGATACGCTAATCCGGCTATAAGCAAAAGAGACGTGAGCATAACAAACATTTTAATGCGTTGAAAAATATTGCCTCCGGCATTTATTTCTTTATAAATAGGTATCTCTATATTTCTGATAATTGTATGAGTCGCAATCAGCGAAAAAAATTGAAACGCCCAGATAACCGCTATAATTTCATATTTTTTAAACGATATAAAAGAAACCGTCAGCGTTAAAAATAATAAAAGAAACCACGGCTGTAAAATAATTTGAAATACTCTGGTCAAATAAATTATCCTCCAGAATACGTCAAGTTTTGGAAGATGATACAAAAATCTAAGCGCCTCGGTAAAATATGCGTTGGTTTTTCTAAATTTATGAATCATCAGTTGTTTGGCCGTTTTTGGAGCCCTTAATTCAAACGCTATGGCGGTTTTAGAATATACGACTTTTTTTCCGCGTAACGTGGCTTCAAACGCGATATATATATCGTCGGCTATTACATCGTCCGGAAATTTTTCTATAAGTCCGTTCAAAAAAACATAACAGGGCGCGATAACTATCGACGATGAATAAGCTTCGCTTTCTAATACGCGCATTTGGTTTTGAGTCAGCCAATACTGAGTCTCTTCTAAACAACAGTCTTGTGGAACTACCATCGCGCCGACTACTCCGGCGTTTGAATACGTCTCGAATTCTTTCGCTATCTCCAACAGTCCCTCTTTTTTTATTTCCGCGTCGGCGTCCGTGTTCATAATTAATTTTGTTTTTATCGCGGGCAAAATATAATTAATTTGATTTAATTTTCCGGATTGTCCCGTCTTAACGAGCCGCATTTGAGGATATTCAGAAATTGATTGAGAAAGAATTATGCACGTGTCGTCGGTGGAACAGCCGTCTAAAAAAATAATATCAAGTTTATCTTTGGGATAATCGAGCGACGCTAAATTTTTTACTTTGTTTTTTATTATAGCGCTTTCATTATAAAAAGGAATTAATATGGTAACGTCCGGCAAATCTGCGGGAATTTTTTCGGAGGGTTTTACGGCGTTTAAAGACATAAACCATAAAAAAATATAATACCCTGAATAACACCACCAGATTACTAAACAAACGACGCAATAAATTAAATATAATGGAATCAATTATACTTGCTCCCAAATTGAATTTCATCCGAAAAGAAAATTATTTTATATTTCTTTATTCGGTCTATTCGGTTTATTCGTTGTAAAATTTTTTTTAACCGCAAATCTAACGAATCTAAAGAGTCTATTTTAAACGCCGTATCGGTAAAAATCAATATTTTTTATTTATTTCTTTATTCGTGGTAAAATTTAACCGCGAATCTAAAGAATCTGTTTCAAACGCCGTAATCAGTGATACGCTTTATATTTTATTTAGTTTCGTTACGTAACTATAGTAAAAGATACCAGAAAATTGTAACGTTTCCCGCGTATCCTCAATTCGCGAATTCGTATATCAGGTAATTCTACAATTGCGGCGAAACCGCGTTATGTAATACATAAAAATAATTGCGGAGATTTTACAACCGCGAAAGCGGTTGAATTTTACATAACCGCAGGAAAACCTGCGGCGCCAAAAAACAAAAAATTACCAACCCTGACAAGGGTTGAATTTCAACAAAAAAAATATTTTCAGTGTGTCGTGAAGTTTTTCAAAACATAGATGTATTATTGCGATTTAAAATCGCAATTTATGTTAAAACTTCTAAAAACCCGAAAACTTTTTAAATTTACGGCTTTAGCCGTAAATCATATATTTTTAAGATTTTGAAAAATTGTCTGAAACAAGTATTCTATGCTGTCTGATCAATTTTTCAAAATCCTTATGCAGTTTTCGGGTTAAAGTAAACTCAATATTTTTTTGCCTTAAATATAAAACTTTCTTTGATAAGATTCTAATCCGGTTTCGGGTTTGGGAAAAAACTGCTTTAAAAAAAAATAACACAGCCAACTTGTTAAAATCGGCTGTGTTATTAATTTTTTTTAATTTATCAAACAGATTTGCTCTGTGTTTTTACGATAACTTATTCTGCTGCCGGAGCTGGCGCTGTAGTCGGCGCTGGAGTTTCAGCGCTTTTTTTTGTTTTTTTGCCTTTAGTGAACAAATAAACATTTTTAGCTATGAGTTTATCTCCGTCTTTTACATAACGAATATTAATTTTTGTGTCTTTTGCAAAAGTAGCCGCGATTTCTTCGGTCTTTACAGATTTTTTGTCTTTATAATATTTCGTCTCGGCGGAAACAACATAAGTTTCTTCCTTTGCTTTTTTTCCAAAACCTCTTTTAACTATTAATTTGTCCGCTTCTAAAGAGACAATTTTAACATTGTTGGCAAATTTCGGTTTTGAATCTTTTTTTACATCGTCGGCAGCCGGAGCCGCTTCTTCAACATTTTTCGGCGCCGCTTTAACCGCGCCTTGTTCGTCAGCAGCCGGAGCCGCAGCTTCTTCGCCCGCAAACGCAACCGAGCAGATTAATAATAAACTCATCAATGCAATTAAAACTTTTTTTAACATATATAAATTCCTCCTAAAAAAATTTTTTATTTTATATATTTTAAAATCGTAAAAAAAATATGCAACAAAAATTTTTCCATATTTTATTCATCGTCATTTTCATCGTTTCCATCTTGATAAAAATTTTCATCCTCGCCGTCGTAAAAATCGTCGTCTTCTATTTCGTCTTCTATTTCATCATCCTCGTATATTTCTATGTCTTCGCTTTTGCATTTTGGACAAAATCTTTTATTTTTAAATTTTCCCTCGTATTCGCATTCAAAACAATATCCTTTATAAATCATTGTAAAACTCCCCTTAAATAATTCTAAAATAAAAACAGGATTGTAAATTAAAAAAAAACTTTTGTTTTGTCAAGATTTTTTTTTATTTAAAAAATTCAAGAGCTGCATCCGTGATTCTCTTTAAGCCCAACCCGTCAATCATCGCTTTTGACGCGCGGCTTAATTTCATTCTTTTTTTATAATCGCATATCTCATAATATTTTTCGTTTAGTATATCTATCGATGCGTTCTTGTCGAAAACCGCCGCATTAATAAAACATTTATTATAAAATTTTGAATTTCTATATTGCTCGCCGCTTTGATTAATGACTATACATGGAGTTCCCAAACACATAATTTCGTATAACGTTATTCCTCCGCTTATAATCGCTAAATCCGAATTAAAATATAGTTCCGCAAGTTTTTCCGGAGCAAGATTTACATTCAATATCATAATGTTTTTGTATTTCATTAAGTTTTCCGCGTTCTTATTTTCAATATTGGTTTTGTAAGGAGTAATAACAGTTATTTCACAATCTTTGAATTTCAAATATTCAATATTTTTTATAATATGTTCCGCAATCCCAGCGGGATCAGTTCCGCCGAAAAATAATACTATTTTTTTGATTTGTTTATTAATTTTTTTAGGTTTTAAATGAAATTTTTGATAAACCGGATTTAATAAAATATATTTTTCGCCGTATAATTTTCTATTATCTCCGGTTTTATGTATATTGGCGTCTATAAGCAAATCCGCATAATCCCCGCCTTTTCCCAAATCGTCAAAAGTAATTATTTTCAAACCGAATCTTCTTATCCGTTTAATATAGTTTACCGTTGTGTTTTTGATGTCAAGAATTATCGCATTTTTTCCGGATTCTTTTTTTTTAAGAATTTTTTTTAACAGAAGATTTTCTTCCGAACTTTTAGAAAACTTTACATAATTTATTTTTTCAAGCCGTTCGACAAATTTTTTCAAATATTTCTGACCGCTCTTTATCATCAGCGTTTTTTCGGCTGTAGGAATTCTTATATTTTTGTATAATGATAAACATCTGAACAAATGACCCGTTCCGAATTGCCCGCTAATATTTAATCTGAATATTATCATATCCCCGTTATTTTTTTCCCGTTTCTAATATATTGTCAATTGTATTTACAAGCTTGATTTTATTTTTTGTTTCGTTTTCTTTTGAATAAAATTTAATAATGTCTGTGTGGGTTATTATTCCCGCAACCTTGTTATCGCTTCTATTTCCCATAACCGGTAATACGGAAGTTTCGTAACTTCCAAGAAATTTTATGGCTATGTCAAGCGAATCGTTTTGATAAAGCATTGGTATAGGTTTGCTTTTTACCAGTTCTGAAACTTTCATGTTTGGAGAAGTTTTTACGATATCCCGTTTTAACATATATCGTTTTAACATACCGAGAATTCTTCCATTTTCATCAACTACGGGATAACTATAATATTGATAAAAAGTGAACATCGGGAGCGCGTCCGATATCGTAATATCTCCGTTCATCACCTTTACAGGCGCAGTCATAGCTTCGCCTACTGTGGACGTCTTTAAATCTACGCTTTCTGAAGGCAGATAAATTCCTTGATTATTCAGCAACGCGTCGTATATTGAAGGTTTGAATAAATATTTTGAAACCGAATAACTCGTCATATTCGCAAGCATTAAAGGTAAAATTATCTCGTAATTATGAGTCATTTCAAAAACCAATAAAATCGAGGTTATCGGAGATTTCATTATTCCCGCGAAAAAAGCGCCCATTCCCACTAAAGCGTATGCTCCCATATCGCCTGTTATGAACGGATAAAATATATTTATCGCATAACCCACGCCGCCGCCGATTATGGCTCCTAAAAAAATTACCGGCATAAATATTCCGCCGGGAATACCGGCTCCATGACAAATTATTACGGCAAAAAATTTAAAAATCAAAATATATAATAAAGTTTTTCCCGCTATATTATTAGCCATTACGTCTTCAATTTGCCGGTATAATGCAAGCGCGGGTCCGACTGGTTTGTTTATTATTTTATTTGACTCTGTCTCGGATGTTTCTTTTTCAATCGGCGGATTCAATATTTTTGAGTCGTCATCTGTAAATACGGAATTATTTGAGGAAAGCCCTGATTTTATATTTTTTTTTATATTGACTATGATATTGTTTTCCTGAACCTTATGAGAGATTTCCGGAACATAATTAAATCCGGTTATCGATGCGGGTAAAAAAAACGCTCCTATCCCGATTGCCAATCCTCCTATCGCCGGTATGAAAATTTTTGGAATAACTTTTATTTTTGAAAAATTATTGGTTGAAAATAATAAAAGTTTGATAAATATCCAAGATAAAACTCCGCAGATTATTCCAAGTCCGAGATAAAAAAATAATTCCAGCGGCTGAACAAGCTGGTATTTCGCCACTATAAACGACGGATGATTTCCAAGAAGTAGTCTTTGCAGCGTTGATGCGAGAACGCAGGAAATAATCGTTGTTCCTATTATCTGCGTCGAAAAATTTCCAAGCAGTTCTTCAAGCGCAAACATTATCCCAGTTATAGGCGTGTTGAACGCGGCGGCTAATCCTCCGGCTGAACCGCTGATTACGAGTTTTTTTATATTCGCCCGTTTTAAAGAAAATGTCTGTCCAAGCCATGATCCGATTATTGCGCAAATAAATATTGTCGGTCCTTCCGCTCCTACTGCCAGCCCGCCCCCTATGCATAAAACGCACGCGATAAATTTTCCGAATATCTCTTTGGACGGAAAAATTCCGTATTTGTAATACAATGCGGTTTTTAATTGCGGCACTCCGCTTCCTTTTGATTGCGGAAAAATATAAACGAGTAAAATTCCGGCAAACAGAGCGCATAACGCCGGAATTATTATAAAATGTATATTATTATTCAATTGAAACGCCGGGCTAAAATATAAAAAATGTTCCAATAAATGTATTGAATGCTTGAAAAGCACGGCGGCAAATCCGCTTAACAAACCTACGATTACTATCAAACCGGGCAGAAGTATGTCCGGCTCGTTATTTATTTTTTCAATAATTTTCTTAATGTTTTTTTTCATATCCAATTTATTTTGTAATTAACATCTGATAATAAAATATTTTTTTTAATTCTTTAACGGACGTTTCGTAAATTTAAAATATAAAACTAATAAAAAAAAACAATATTTTTTATTTATTTTCTGACCGCCAAATTATTTTATATTAATATTTAAAGAGCTATTCCAAGCGCTACGAACTTTTTATATTTTCACCTCCGTCTTCTGTTTATTTTTTTACAGGGAACTTATGTGTACTTTATAAAATACTAAAGCGAAAAAAATATCAGTCAGCCGTTGTTAGTTTCAAAACTTTTAAACTTTAGAACTAATTCACTATTCACAATTCGTTTTTCTTAATTATTTTTATTCGTGTTAATCCGTGAAATTCGTGTAAAAAATTCCTCCCGCGAACGAATCTGACGATTCTAACGAATCTCGTTTTAATCGCCGTAATCTAAAAAGACTACTGATAATTTATCTATTTTCAAACCGCTAATGAAATTATTAATAATTTCTATTATAAATATTTTTTTCGGGTTATTCTTTATTCGAGGCAATTCGCGAAAATTCGCGGGGAAAAATTTCTCCCGCTAATTTACGCTAATCTACGCGAATATATCAAAACCATTTTTAAATATTATCTTAAAATTTCTAATTACTTTTATAAATCCGGTTTTCAAGTATTTAAGTTATATTTATTATGTTTTTGATTCCTATTTTATTAATTATTTTCCTATGCCACCTATAGACGATTTTATATTATAAAGATTTTTTATTTTCTCTTATCCGTGTAAATCCGTGAAATCAGTGTGAAAAATATTTTATTCGGTCTATTCGATTTATTCGCGGTAAAATAAAAAAGGGGATTTGCCAACTTTTTCAAGTTTAACAAATCCCCAAAAATCTACTTGCAAATTTCTATGCTAATTATCTTTGCTCAAATCCGCAAGTCTCTGGTTTTTTACAAATAACCAAATTAGAAGTTAATTCTTAATTCAGCCGCTAAAACGTCAGTTTTATCGTCTGGAGCTGGAGTTTTGTATTCGTCATCGCAATCAAACATTGAATATCCTGCGCATAAAGAATATTTGTCGCTCATTTTATAAGACGCATAAATATCAAAGTTGTTTCCTATATCTTTGCCTTCGTCTTCTTCAAGCATAGAATATTTTGCGCCAAGCGTCAATTTTTCTGTCGGTTTTACTGAAGCTCCGATTCCTAATGCTTTAATATTTGAATATGTTACGCCTGCGCATTTTGCAGCGTCCATACCGAAATCAAAGTTAATGTTTCCTTCTAACATCTGATTTCCAGCAACTGATGAAGCCTGAAATGCTTCTTGTTCGTCATCAGCAGGATCTTCGTCGCCTGTAGCCCAAAGATAATCAGCTAATATTTTGAAGTTTTTCATATCTTTGAATTCATAACCTGCATAAGCGTATAATAAAGAACTCTTATAATCTGTTTCGTTAATCTGTCCATTATCTCCGCTCAAGTTAATGTATTCGCCAATATATGATAATCCCGGAACTGATTTAATATTACCTTCTGCTCTGATACCAACATATTGTTTTAAATCTGATTCGTCTCCGCCGGCAACGCCGGAAGCATCTCTATCTAATAATATATAACCCTGAATTTTATGTCCTTCAAAACCTTTATAATTTGCAACTACTCCATAAAATTCTTGGTCATCAATATCATCTCCGCCAATTACTTCATCAACTTTCAAATACAACGCATCCAAATCCCAATTGCCAGTTTTGTAACATAATGTCATACCGTCAAGACCATTAGCGTTATCCCATATTACAAAATTGTTTTTGTTCAATTGATATGGCTGACGACCTACGGTTAATGTCAAATCTTTAGCAAATAATTTTGATAATTTAACGTAACCATAAACTAATGAAAAATCACCTTTTGAACCGGGAACAGCGTCCATATTATCTTTTCCCCATTCTTTTTCGTGTTCTGCTGTAGCGCTGAAAAATACGTTTTCCGCAACATTTCCTTCGGTTCCCAACCAAATTCTCTGTCTGAAGTAACGGTTGATATCTCCAACAGATGCATCATTATCCGCATTGTTAATACTATAACCTCTTAATCTGTAATGACCGTTTAGTTTCAGGTCTTTAAAATCAAGGCCTGCATAAGCCGGTAAAGCAATTAAAATAACTAACATAAGTAAAATTAACTTTCTCATTGAAATTTCCTCCTTACTTTGAGTAAGTTTGTCTAAATTAAATTCGGTTTTCCGAATTTTAAAATAGTTAAGTTTAACATCTTAACTAAAATTCATTACAAAAATTTTATCAATCATCACCTCCGATTTTATTTGTATAAATGAATCTTTGTTTTAAATTTTTAATAATTAACGTTGGAATTATAAAAAAAAAAATATTTTTGTCAAGTTTTTTCTTTCTGATATAAGTTTAATTTTTTAATTTTACAAAATTTGGTTATTTAATTCCTGCCTACCAATTCTAATAATTTTAATTTAAACTTTAGTTTGATTACAAAAAATTCTTTTATCACCTATTCGAGTTTTTACAGAGCCAACCTATCTTGTTAAACAAGAAATTGAACCCTCATAGTTACCACCTCCGGGTAAGTTTATCAGAAAGAAATTTATTGACAAGATACTAATCCCGAATATTTTGTTTTGTAATAAAATTTAAATTTCTTTTTTATAATTCTAAATTATAAAATTTAAAACACAAATATTTTTAAATTTCAAATAACTTATCTCATAACTTGGATAAACCGGAAAAGCTATTACTAGTATTAAAATATTTTTGCTTAAACAGTATATAGTATTTTTTTGATACTACAATATAATAAACAAAGCATTTTATAAAATTATGAGATAACATTCCAGTAAATTTTATTCGGCAAAAGCCGAAAATCAATCAACCCAACAAGGAAGTTCTTGTTTGTTTTCTTTTTCCTTGTTTTCCTAAATGTATCACATTTTTTATTTGTTGTCAAGGGGTTTTTGAAAATATCTTATTAACTTTTTTGTTTTCAATGAGTTATTTTTAAACCCAATTACTCGGATTTCCACAGTTATAAAAATAATATAAAACTTTATAACACGAATCATATAGATATGTGAACTACCGCCGAGCAGAGCTCGGCGGCTTCTGCCAACCGAATAAATTCGGTTGTTCATTTGCCTCTACATGCTGATCTCGAATGTAGTGCCGTATCATTTCGTCTGTGGTTCTCGTTCCCGAACTCATCACGAAATAGCCTCGCGCCCATAAAGCGCCACCCCAAAGGTAGCGCTTTATTCCTGGAAATTTTTCGAACAGCTTCTTGGCTGTTATGCTTTTCACTGTTTGTATCAGCTTCGAAGGCGAATCATTTGGAGTTGCTGATACAAACATATGAATATGATCTGGCATCACAGCCAATTCAACAAGTTCGAAATCGTATCGCTCGGCTATTTCATTGATGAGTCCTCGCAAATATTTTTCAATATTACCTTTCAAAAAAAATTTACGATATTTCGGACACCACACGAAATGATACTTCAAATCATACCTTGAATGCCAACCTGTTTTTATTCCCATCTTCTTTCACCGCCTGCGGCGTATTATACAACAGGTTGGCTTAGACGGCAAATGATATTAGGGGACCTGCTGTCCCCTAAAAACCCCTGCTTCTTTTTTGATGCCATTCATCCCACAAGCAGAGCTTGTGGGTTTTCTGGCATATTTTTATAAAGATATTATCTTTATATTTTTTGGATTTATTCGCGTTGATTCGCGGAGATTAGCGGGAGGAATTTTTTCCCACGAATTTACGCGAATCTCCGCTATTAAAAAATTTTTTAAACGGATTTCACGGATTTACACTGGTAAAATACAGAGTATTTCTAATAGAAATGTAAATTACTTTTCTTGGTAAGGAGGTGTTGGTTAGGAAATTAGTAACTCAATTTGACTTTTTTAGATTCATTATTGAAATTAGATTCGTTGAATTCGTTAGATTCTTGGTTGATTTTACCATAAATAACACTTAATTGACCCTGAATAAAGAATTTTTACACGGATTTCACGGAATAACACGGATAAAAGAAAAAATTATTTATTATTGAAATTTTAAATAGTTTATAAGTAGATAGGAAATAATTATTTTAATTATAATATAGTATAATATATAATAGTAATTAACATTGTGTTTATTATATATTTGATTTATTCCACTTGATTAATGAAGATTAACGAGAGAAATTTTAAACACTAATTTCTCGAATTTACACGGATAAAATATTAAAAAGCTTTTTAACAAAAATTTTAAATAGTTGTTGGTTAAGAATAATTATTAAAATATTACTTCTAAAACACAATATGTAATTATATTATTTACTGTTATATTTATAACAATTATTAAAAACAATTTAATATGTTTTGATATTGAAATTTGATTCGTAAAATTCGTCGCATTCGGAGTTTTATTTTACTCCGAATATAACACAAATTAACAATATTTTTAAAATTTGCTTTTTTAAAATTATTTATTTTATTCGCGTTGATTAGCGGAGATTACCGGGAGAATATTCCCTCCGAGAATTTTTTAAGGAAATACATTGGTAGTTTAAAACTAATTATTTTATCTAATGGATTTGTAGGCGTTAGTTTTAATCTGATTGTTTCACATGAAACATAACAAATGCAATTAAGGCTTTTTCAAAATTTTATAAATACAAATTTGTTTATTATGATGTCTAACTTTTTTTTTTAAAAGAATCGCAAAATCAGGATTTAAAGACAAACAACGTACAAAATCTGATAAAGCAATATTATTGAAATTAGCAAGATAAAAAAAACCGTTTGTATCTAAAACAGAATTTAAACAATTTATGATTGGTTGAATATTCTCGATTTCATATATAATATCCAAACCAATAATTATTTTAAATCTATTTTTAAATGGAAGATATTTCCAATCGCAGCAGAGATTAAAAATATTATTTATTGAATTTAATTTGGATGTTTTATTACTCAAACAACAAGACAAAAATTCATAATCCAACGAAAAAATATTCTTAAAATAGTGATGAATAAAAACACCGGTTAAACCAAGTCCAGAACCTAATTCTAAAACATCAAACTTATTCAGTTTGTTTAACGAAAATTCTTCTAACAAAAATTTATAACATTTTTCGGTTGAATACCATTTATTGACAAAATATGGATTTCTTTTAAATTTTTCATAAAACACTTGACAAAATTCATCAAGTTTATAATTATCTTGTAATGAATAATATTTAATTGAAATATTATTTAATTGAAAATCATTTATAACAAACCAATCATTTAATAGAGATTTATTACCAAAATATTCCATTGAATTTTATTTACAAACAAAAACGCAGTATTTAGATAAAAGGTTAGTTATAGCTAAAGGCATTTGAAAAAATATATTCCAAATATTCCCATAAAAATTTAGAATTTCAATGTTATTTTTTTTACAAAAAAAGAAAAAATCTCGGGCGGAAATAACTCTTATGTTTGGAGTATTATACCATTCATATTGGTAAAAAGAAGTTTTTGGTAATTTTCCGTTAAATAAAAGCGTTAATCTAATTTTCCAAAAAGTAAAACTTGCCATACCAAATATTATAGTTTTTCCAACTCTTCTCATTTCATTTATTACATATTCAGGTTTATATATTTGTTGAAGCGTATTGTTCATTATAATATAATCAAATGATTTATCCGCATAATCAGTTAATCCTTCATCGATATTTCCCTGACAAACAGATAATCCTTTTGTGATGCAAGTTAAAACATTTTTTTCATTAATCTCAATACCAACGCCCTTAATATTTTTGTCTTTTTTTAATTTTTGAAGTAAAATTCCTTCGCCACAACCCAAATCGAGAACTCTTGAATTAGGTTTTATTAAATTACATATAATACGTTCAGAACTCTCAAGTATTATTTCTCGTTTTGAATAATCTTCCATTATATCAAACATTAGATAAAAATCCTTTCACTAATTGAGTTAATTTTTCTTTTTCAAGAAGAAAAGCGTCGTGTCCTCTATTTGTTTCAATTTCGCAAAAAGTAACATCAACATTTTGACTTTTTAAAGCGTTTACTATAGCTTTTGACATAGGCGTAGGAAACAGCCAGTCGCTTGTAAAAGACACTACCACTGTCTTTGTTTTAACTTTTTTAAAAGCCGGTATGAGTTTGCCCGAAACTTCAGCCGACAAATCAAAATAATCCATGGCTTTAGTTATATAAAGATAAGAATTCGCGTCAAACCGCTGAACAAATCGCTCTCCCTGATGAAGAAGATAACTTTCAACCTGAAAATCAGTGTCAAAACCGAAACTATAATTCTTTTTGTCTTGAAGTTTTCTATCGAATTTTTGTTTTAAAATTTCTCCGCTCAAATAAGTAATATGAGCAAGCATCCTTGCTACCGCGAGTCCCGCGTCAGGCGGCTTGGAATCGTAATAATCTCCGTTATTCCAATTCGGATCCGATAAAATAGCTTTTCTACCGATTGAATGGAAAGCGATATTTTCAGCCGACATGCGGGCGGTGGTCGCAAACAGTATCGCTGTTTGTGTTGACTCAGGGTAATCGATCATCCATTGAAGCGCCTGCATTCCGCCCATTGAACCGCCGGTTACGCATAAAACCTTTTCAATGCCAAGATAGTTTAGAAGCATACGCTGAGATTTAACAATATCTTTTATCGTGATTTGAGGAAATGTCAAACAATATCTTTTCCCCGTTTTAAAATTTACGCTCGACGGACCTTCGCTGCCCATACATCCGCCTAAAACATTTACACAAATAACAAAATATTTTTCCGTATCAAAGGCTTTCCCCGGTCCAATCATCATATCCCACCAGCCGGGTTTTCTATCGTCAATTTTATAAAATCCCGCGGCATGTGAATCTCCGGTTAACGCATGACAGATAAGTATAACGTTATCTTTTAACGCATTTAGTTTGCCGTAAGTTTCATATGCAAGCGTATAAGGAAAAAGAATTTCTCCGCAATCGAGCAAAAGAGATTGTTCTTCTTTGTCAAAAGTTACAAATTTTTTTTCAATTATTCCAACAGAATTTTCTACTTTTTTTTCTATATCATTTGCGGTTTTTATATCCGCTTTTTTATCTTTTATCATAGATGCTATTCATTAACCCTAAGCCGCTTTGCTGGAAGAAACTTAGGAACAGGTTCTTTGACCTAGCCGAATTCCCTTCTCAACAAAACTATTATATTTAAAGTTCTAAAAAAAACTCTTCTTATAAAAACTTTTACTATATTAGCCGAATTTCATCGGAAAAAGATAACCATATAATCAGCTCTTAATCCTTTTCCGGAAATACGGCTTAATCCCGAATAATGCAATAAAAAAAGTGAAGTTTTTCAAAACATATATACGCGCTTGTTAAAACTTCTAAAAATCTGAAAACTGCCAACTAAAAATTAATTCTTTTGAAAAAGCGCTCAAAATCAATGTTTTTCCTTATTTCCAGCGCTTTTTCAAAATTCTAATGCAGTTTTCAGGTTAATATAATACTCGAAAATCGTTTCACAATTTCTTAATCGTTTCACAATTTCTTCAACTTTTTAAAAGTTGAAGATTAAAAAAAGCGCTTTAATAAGACACTTTAATTTATATAGGTTTCAAACCCAAATAATGCATTTGGGTTAAAGCGCTTCAAAAAATATTCTTGCCGTAAATGCAAGAAATTTATTGATAAGATACTAAAACAGCGGTAATGTTTTAAAAAACTTCGCTTCAGATTTGATTCGCCATCATGGAATTAATCTTTTATTCTCCGCTTGATTTGCCTTCAAGCATATATTTCGGCGGTTCGTATAAACCGCCTGAAATTTTTATCAAGTCTTTCAAATCGCGAGCCGCCAATAATTTTCGGGTCGCTTCTTTCGGATTTATATCCAAATCAGAAACATATTTAACTTTGCCGGCGCGTCTCAAAGATTGAGTTATGCGTTTATTTTCTTTTCTGCCCACAGGCGTGTCGCCTGCTACTGATTTTATGGCATTCATTCTTTCATTTAAATCTTCGCATCTGTCAAGATAAGCGATTCCTTTTTCTGTAACGATATGCGTTACTTGATCATATGAAATCATAACGGGCGGCTTTTCAAAAAAACCTTCTTTACATAGAGAAACAGCGTCAAGTTCTTCAACAAAAACAGGAATAGCTTTTTTAGCGCTTACGGTTGGAGTTACTTGAACAACGAGTTTTTTTCCCGCAAAATAATTATTCATCATAGAACCGCTTTTCATAAAAGCTTCCGTTAAATGTCTTCTACCGGGAGGAGTGCCTCCGAGGTTTGGCGCTCCGCCAAAACCTGCAATTCTGCCTTTGATAGCGGTTGAACTGTTTCCAAACCTGTCAATCTGAAGGGTAGCGCCTGTGAAAGCGTCAATAGCGTAAAGTCCGGCTATATGAGCGTAGCATCTGTTTGAGCGCATATTGCCGTCGGAACCGAACGGGAAAATATCTTTTCTTGCTTTAGCGTATTTTTCCATTCCGATTTCGCCGCCGAAAGTATAAATATTTTTTACAATGCCGGCTTCAATAGCGGGTATTAAAGTCGGATGCGGGTTAAGTATCCAGTGAGAGCAGTATTTTCCCTTAATCCCCAATTTTTTTCCATATGTAGGCAAAATCAATTCTATCGCGGCAGTAGGATAACCCAATCCGTGATTCAACGTTTTAAGTTTATATTCCGCATAAATTCCTTTAACTATCATCATAGCCATTAAAATCTGCTGATCCGTAACAAACGCCGGATCTCTTGTAAACAGCGCCTGATTGTGGTAATCCTCGCCGGTTTCAATTATATAATCCACCCAATCCGCAGGAATATCCACTCTATCAATCTTGCCTTTTACTTTTTTTACTTGAACGATTACAATTCCGTTTTTGAATTTAGCGGCTTCAACAATCGTAGGCGTATCTTCCGTATTAAATCCGGTGTATAAATTTCCCTGCTTATCGCAATAATCAGCGACAACAAGACAAACTCTCGGAGTCAAATCCAAAAAATATCTTCCATATAATTCAAGATAAGTATGGATAGCGCCTACTTTGGCTTTTCTGGAATTTACAGCTTCAAACAATTGTTTTGCCTGAGGACCGGAAAAAGCGAAATCCACTTTATTCGCTATTCCCTTGTTAAACAATTCGATATGTTCAGGAAGCACAAACGAAGATTGAACAAGATGAATATTATTGATTTTTTTTGGATTAACCGAGCAAAATGATTTTGCAAGAAAGTCCGCCTGTTTCTGATTATTCCCTTCAAGACATACAAGGTCTTTTGATTTGATAACAGTTTCAAGAAGTTTAACCGCCTTATCTTTAGGAACAAATTTTCCTTTTATTCCCAACGTTTTTTCAACGGCGCATTTACGGTTTGAATAATCGGTCAAAAGGGTTTCAAAATTTTTCATTTGTCCATACTCCTCAATTTGTTAATATAAATTTTTTCAATTTTTTTTCGATAATAATTCTATATTCTTCGGGTATTTCAACGTTAAATTGAAGATTATCAAGGGCGTCTAAAATCAGTTCCGGTGAAATATCTTTCACTTCCGGGCATTTAAGATTAACGTCCGGTTTGTAAAAATTAAGATTAGGGAAATCGTATCTTAATTTAAAAGAAAAAAAATGGTTATAAACTAAAATATATGAGGATTTATCCGGGCTTTTAAAAAAATATTCGTAAGCCTGATCGTAACCCATAATCAAATCGGCGAATTTATGCAGATGATAATTAGTTTCAGGATGCATTATTATTTTAGATTCCGGATGTTTAAGTTTTACAATTTGGATATTATCCGAGGTTACTCCGTATAAAGGAGGGCAGAATCCGTGAGGGACGATTATCTCTTTTTCGGGACAATTAGTTTTAGCGTAATACCCGATATTGTAATCCGGGGAAACGATAATCTGTTTTGCGTCAATCCCGTTTATACAATCTATCAAATTATTCGACGTATCGTCGAACACGCAGTCGGCAGAAGCTAATATTTTTATTTTACTTTTATAATAAGCCGCGACTTTAGCGAGAGGGAACATCTGCATCAGCTCTTTAATTTCAATGCTCGTCATATAATCGTTCAAATTACATTCGGTTCTATCTTTTAATTTAAAAATTATTTTTGTGGGGAGAGCTATATAAATCAAATTCGCAATAAAATCCGGACCGCAATACAAAAAAACGCGTTTGTCGGAATTTTTACAGAATTGATAGAGTTTAAGAAATCCGCCGACAGCGGAGCACACTTTTTGAGATTCGCCCGGCAGCGAGTAAAAACCTATAATTTCCAAATTCTTTTTTTGAATGATTTCCTCAATTTTATCAGAGATATCTTTCATAAACAAATCCGATTTTAAAAAATTCTTCCCGCGAATCTACGCCAATCTACGCGAATAAATCAAAACCATTTTTAAAAAGTATCTTAAACTTTCTAATTACTTTTATAAATCCTAATTTTTAAGTATTTCAAATAATTCTTAAATAGTTTTAAGAATTTTTGTATATTTCTTTATTCGGTCTATTCGTGTTATTCGCGGTAATATTTTTTTAACCGCGATTCTTACGAATATAACGAATCTGTTTTTATTTTATCCGCATAGGCATAGTAATATATAAATGATTTTCATCATTGTCAGGTTTAAACAAAACCTGACTTTTTGTATTAATAATATCCATAGTAATATTTTCGGATTCAAGCGATTTCAAGAACTCGCAAATATAATCAATATTAAACGGAATCTCTATTTTTTCTCCCGCGAACTCTATCGGTATCTGATATTCGGCAGCGCCCACTTCCGAATTGGCTTTTAATTCAAGCAGTCCGTTTGAAAACTCAAAATTAATCCTGCGGCTTTTTTCTTCGGTCATCGGACGTATCAGATTAATTCCGCCTTCGAGTTCTTTAATATTTAGTTTTATCCTGTGATTGCATTCTTTAGGGATTACCTGATCGAATTTAGGAAATTTTTCTTCAATTATTCTCGATAAAAATATTATATCGTCCATCTTAAATAATATTTCTTTTTTGGAGGGAGCGATTGTAACCTCGCCGGAATTAGAATTTAAAACCTTAAACAAATCATTAACCGTTCTATTAGGAATTATTACGGCTATTTCTTCAGGGCAAGAGGAATTCAATTTGCGTTCCACCAATCCAAGTCTATATCCGTCGGAACCCACAGTAGTAATAAATTCTCCTTTTATTTTAACAAACACGCCGTTTAAAAAAGGTTTGTTATTATCGGATTTTAAAGTCGCATACATTGTTTTGCGGAGCAATTCTTTTAATAAAGGCTGCGGTAAAGTTATCGTATTATAAAATTCAGGTTCATGCAAAGTCGGAAACTGGTCTTTATTAAAACCTTGCGTGTCGGTCTTGAATTTCTTTGAAGTTATTACGACTTTATTTTCTTGAGTCGACTGGATGGTTATTTCCGCTTCTTTAGGAAGATTTCTGACAATATCAGAAAACTTATTTGCAAGAATAGAGATATTGCCGGCTTCGATAACATTTGCTTCTATGCTGCATTTTAAAGCAGTTTCAAGATTTGTTACAGACAAGGTAACGGTTCCGCCTTCGGCTTCAAACAAAATATGCGATAAAATTTCTTTTACGCTTTTCTCGCTAATTATACTTTCCAGATAAGCAAGCCTCTCCACAATATTCTCGCGTTTGATGATTATTTTCATTTTCAACCTCCAAATATAAATACAATAACTTTATTTAAATAATTTATATATAATTTTATTAATAATCCTATTGAATTTGTTTATAACATTCTTATTTCTTTATAATTCACAGCTTTAAAAAAAAAAACAGGTTGATAAAATGTTAATATTTTATAACATAATTATCAAATATTAAAGAATTAATATTCAAATCGAATCTTAAACTTGACAGCGTTAAAAGTTATCAACATATTATCAACAAACAATCAACTTCACTATTATACTATAAATCATTAAAATTTAAAATGTTTTTTTTTATTGTGTTAATAGATTCAAGAAGCAAGTGGTCGGTACCAATCATTTCCTGAATTTTTTTATAAGAATGAATAACTGTAGAATGATCTTTTTCAAATTCGCCGCCGATATATTTATAGGGATAATCGCATATTTCTTTGCATAAATACATCGCGAGCTGTCTGATGAAAGCAATATGCTGGTCGCGTTTAGTGGAAGTGAGAAGTTCGGGGTCGATGTTATAATATTTAGCTACGATTTTAATAATTTTTTGAATGGAAATATTTTTAACAATTTTTTTATCTTCAATAATATCTTTAAAAAGCGTTGATTTGCAAATATCAATACTAATATCCTGATACGCTTTAGAGAAAGCGTAGACTTTATTAAAAGCTCCTTCAAGCTCGCGAATATCAGACGTGAAATTACCGGCTATAAATTCAAGAACATCCTGATTGACGTTAGCGCTCATAAACTCGTTTAATTGTTTTAAAATAGCGAGTCGCGTTTCAAATTTTGGAGGCTGTATATCCGCCTGAAGCCCCCATTCCATTCTGTTTCTCAATCTGTCTTCAAAAGAAGAAAGTTCTTTAGGAGGTTTGTCGGATGAAATTACGAGTTGCCTGCCTGAGCTGTGCAGCGAATTGAACGTATGAAAAAAAACCTCTTGAGTTTGTTCTTTGCCGACTAAAAACTGAATATCGTCAATTAGCAGCAAATCTATTTGTATAAATTTTTCTCTAAAGAGCGGAAGTTTTTTTTGAGTCAGAGCGTTTATGAATTTATTCGTGAATTCTTCAGAGGTTATATATAAAACTTTAAGCCGCGGTTGAGCTTTTATAACGTAGTGTCCGATTGCTTGCATAAGATGGGTTTTCCCGAGCCCAGACCCTCCGTATATAAATAAGGGATTAAACTGTTTGCCTGGATTAGTGGCTACCGCCCAGGCGGCCGCCCTTGCAAACTGATTACTGTCTCCGACAACGAAATTTTCAAAAGTATTTTTAGGATTCAGATTAATTTCTTTAAAAATTGTAATCTGGTTTTCCTCGGCGGATTTGTTTTTTTTTGAATCCGAGTCATTATCTTCCGGAGGTTTAAGTTCGAGTTCAAACAAACTATCGTCAGAATCAGCGGTAGTGTTAGTTTTAAACGAATGAAGTTTATGGTCAACTTTGAATTCAATCCAAATTTCTTTGCCGAAAATAATTTCGGCGGAATCTTTTATAACATCAAGAAATTTATTTTTAAGATTTTCTTTGACATAGACAGCGGGACAGATTATAGAAAGAATACCGTTGTCGCCAATCTCGGATAAATCAAAATGGGATGATTTAAACCATAATTCAAAATCGCCCAGACTAATTTTTTTTTTTAAATCATTCAATAAAACATCAAGCTTACTGTTCATAATATATTCCATCTTTTCCACAAGTTATCAACATAATTCAACGGATGCGCGCATATAAAAGCGGAAACCTTAAAAATCTCTTTTTTTATAATTAACGCATTGATAATAAAAGATTTAAATAATTTTCCTGATTTTCCTAAATTTCTTTATTGTATTTTATTTTGAGAAAAATTTATAGTTTTCAACAACTTATCCACAATCAATTCTTGATTGGAGGAATAACTACGGCATAACCTTTACCAACAACAAGACTGTCTTGGTTTTTCACAACAAATTCAATTTTACATAAATTCAGTTTTTCTTTTAATTCAGTCACTGTAGATGTTACTGTCAATTTATCGCCGATATAGACCGGTTTAAGGAATTTTGAATACATTTCTCTTGCTATAGTTCCCAAACCCGGTAAATTCATACCAAGCATACCGGAAACAATACCGCTCAATAATACTCCGTGAACAATACGTTTTTTGAAAATAGTAGAAGAAGCGTAATCATCGTTAACGTGAACTGGATTAAAATCTCCAGTAGCTTCGGCAAATTGTTTAATATGTTTATCTTCCACGAGAAAATCCATAACAATATTGTCGCCGATTTTCATTTCATTGATAGATTTGCCCAATTTTAAATCCATAATAATAACTCCTTAAATATAAAATCGGAATATTAACAAAATTCTGCGAATCTGAATTTAATAAGGGTGAAAATAGCCTCAAAGCCGTCATACCACTTAATTTTTTTATCTTTTACCTGAAGACGCGGCGTATAAGACACAGGAATTTCAATTATCTGATAATTTCTGTTTAATAATTTAGCCGTTATCTCAGGACAATATTCAAAAGCCGAACTTGTCAAAGTAATGTTTTTTAAAACGGATCGTTTAAACATTTTGTAAGCGGTCGCTTCGTCAGTAATCTTTGAAAAAAACAAAATGTTAACGAGAAAAGTTAATATTTTATTAATAAGTTTAAATTCAAATTTCATAGAATCGGGATATTTATGATAAAATCTTGAACCGAACACTACTTCTGTTTTATTAGACAATATAGGTTCTAACAATAAAGAAATATTTGAAGGTTCAAGTTCCAAATCTGCGTCCTGAGTAACAATAATATCGCCGGAACATAATGCAAAACCGATTCTTAAAGCCGAAGCTTTTCCGAGATTAGCCGGAATTTTAAAATAAATTTTGAAAGATTCGTATTTTTTAGAATCAAAAATAATTTTTACAATATTACTCGTATTATCAGTAGAACCGTCGTCTATAACCAATATTTCCTTTTCGATTGGAATATTTAGATTATGAAGTTTATCTAACACGAGTTCAATTGTTTTTTCCTCATTATAAACAGCGACAACGATGGATAATTTCAAATCAATAACCTTATAAAAATTTAAATTAAAGAGCCATAATATTTGGAGACTATTTCGCCGCAACTACCGCAAATACCCGGAAAATTCGGATTAGAGTCTAAATCCGGTTTTATTTTCCAACATCTTAAACATTTTTTGTGTTCTAATTTTTCGATTTTTACAGCCGCAAACTGTCCGTCATAATCATAATCAATTTTACTGTCTTCGTCAAAAAGATTTATTTCGAGTTCGGAACATATCAAAGCCGCTCTAATTTCATCTTTGAGTTTTGAAAATAAATTAAAGTTTTTTTCAGATTTTATATAAACAATGATTTTAGATTCTAAAGACTGATTTATAGATTTAGAATTTCGGGCTATTTCCTGAGCTTTAGTCGCGTCTTCCCTGAAATTTATTATTTCTTTCCAATTATTAATAACCTCGGAATTGTCAAATTGTTTATCGAGAACCGGCCATTGGCTCAAAAAGATAGAATCCTTATTGTCAGTTATATCGGGATAAAATTTCGCGGTTTCTTCCGCCGTATAAGAGAGAATCGGAGCAATAAAATGAGTCAAAGCGCGAAGTATTTCAAATAAAACAGTTTGAGCCGACCTTCGTTGTAAAGAATCCGGACCTGACAAATATAGACGTTCTTTCAAAACATCAAGATAAAACGAGCTTAATTCTTTAATGCAGAAACCGTAAATTAAATGATAGATAGAATGAAATCTGAATTCTTCATAAGCGAGATTGATTTTATTTGAAAGCTCGAATAATTCTGCGAGCATCCATTTGTCAATATCCGCAAGTTTGGAATATTCGATTTTATCTTTTTGAAAATTAAAATCGTTAAGATTGCTTAATAAAAATCTTAAAGTATTTCTTATTTTCTTGTAAGCTTCTACAAGTCTGTCAACTATATTTTTACCAATGCTCACATCGTTTCTATAATCTTCGTATGCCGTCCATAAACGAAGAATGTCAGCGCCGTATTTTGAAATAATTTCTTGCGGAGCTATAACATTGCCTTCTGATTTGGACATTTTTTTGCCGTTTCCGTCCACAACAAAACCGTGAGTAAGAACAGTTTTGAACGGAGCTCTGTTTCTTGTCGCGATTGAAGGTATGAGCGATAACTGAAACCATCCTCTGTGTTGATCGCTTCCTTCAAGATACAAATCAGCGGGAGAAGAAAGATAATCTCTTTTTTCAAGAACCGCAATATGAGAAGCTCCGGAATCAAACCAGACGTCAAGAATGTCTGTTTCTTTAGTGAAATTTTTACCGCCGCATTTAGAACATTTAGCTCCTTCAGGAAGCAAATCATTTGGTTTCATTGTGAACCAGCAGTCAACGCCGTGTTTTTCTACCAGTTTTTTAAAGAATTCAATATTGGTTTTATCAATAAGAGGCGTATTGCAGTCGGAACAATACATAACAGGAATGGGAACGCCCCATATTCTTTGTCTTGAGAGGCACCAATCGGGTCTTAAAGTTACCATAGCTTTTATTCTATCCTGACCCCAGTTAGGCACCCAATTAACGTCATTCTGGATGGCATTCAATAAATTTTGTCTTAAATTCAAATGTTCAATATTTAAAAACCACTGATAAGTGGCTCTGAAAATTATAGGTTTTTTACATCTCCAGCAATGCGGATACGAATGTTCAATATTTTCGGGTTCGCCTATGAGGGCGGATTTGGATTTCAATAAATCAATGACTTTAGGATTAGCTTTGAAAACATTTTCTCCTTTCATTAATTCAAATTCCGAAGTAAATCTGCCGGAATTATCAACCGGAGAAATTGTAGGCAGACCGTGTTCTTTTCCGGCGATATAATCGTCTTCGCCGTGTCCCGGCGCGATGTGGACGCATCCGGAACCGGTATCAAGCGTCACGAAATTTCCTGTGATTACTTTTGAGGTTCTATCCAAAAAAGGATGCGAACACAGAATATTTTTTAACTGAATTCCTTTGAATTTTTTTATTATTTCAAATTTTTCTTCGGGAGAAGAAGAATTTAAAATTTTACCGGCTACCGATTTAGTTAATTCTTCCACGGCAATAAAATATTCGTTATTGATTTTAAACAAATTATAAGTGAAATCCGGATGAACGGCTATTCCGACGTTTGCCGGCAAAGTCCATGGCGTAGTAGTCCATATAACAAAAAAGGTATTATCGGGCAAATCAATATTGAGATTATCTTTAATTTTGAATTTTACGAAAATAGAAGGAGATTGATGATTATCATATTCGACTTCGGCGTCTGCAAGCGCAGTTTCACAATTATAACACCAATGAACCGGTTTCATTCCTTTGTAGATATAACCTTTATCGGCAAGGTCTCCGAACATTTCAATAATAGCGGCTTCATAAACCGGGTTTAACGTCAAATAAGGATTTTCCCATTCTCCAAGGCAACCTAATCTTTTAAAATCTTCTCTTTGAATGGAAATATGCTCAAGAGCGTATTTTTTACATTCTTTTCGGATATCGATTTTTTCCATTTGTTTATGTTTGGAACCGAGGTTCTCAATAACTTTATGTTCGATAGGCATACCGTGACAATCCCAGCCTGGAACGAAGGGAGAATAAAACCCAAGCATACTTTTTTGTTTGACAACTATGTCTTTTAATATTTTATTCAGAGCGTGACCGATATGAATTTTTCCGTTAGCATACGGAGGTCCGTCGTGGAGAATAAATTGTTTTCCGGAGTTTTTGTTTTTTTCTATAATCTTATTATAAATTTTACTGTTTTCCCAATTCTTTAAAATTTCCTGTTCTCTTGAAGTTAGATTAGCCCGCATAGGAAAATCGGTTTTAGGCAAATTAACTGTTTTACTGTAGTCCATTAAATTCTCCCACAAATAAATTAAATCAAAATCGAATATATAATTAATTTATTAAAAAGTCAAATCTAAAAATTAGATTCGCAGTTAAAAAAAGTTTACTACGAATAAACCGAATAGACCGAATAAAGAAATTTGAAATTATAAATATAATATTTAAAGATGGTTTTGAATTATTCGCTTAGATTAGCGTAGATTAGCGGGAGAAATTTTTCCCGCGAATTTTCGCGAATTGCCGCGAATAAAAAATAAAAACAAAAAACGGATTTTTTGAGATTTGGAAGTGAAAACAGATACGTAATATTAGTAATATTCGCGGTTAGAAAATAGCTTTTCCGGTTTATCGGCTTATGATATATTTTAAATGGTGGAGCTGAAGGGAATCGAACCCTCGACTTCCACATTGCGAACGTGGCGCTCTCCCAGCTGAGCTACAGCCCCAAAATTTAAAAATATATAATCAATTAATTTTAATAAAACCCGAGTCCCAAATTTTTTTCATAATATCTGATTTCAAAAGAGTGACTTTAATGCCAAAAAGGCGTCTTTCTTTTTTTTCTTTATAAATCTTATATTTAGCGTCAATCACTTCTTTGTTGATCGGACCCAAACCGCCGTAATTAGCCGTAAAATCTTTTTGAGCTAATTCGTTTTTAATAGATTTTTCGTCGACGTATATTTTTTTGTTTAATTTGACAATGGCATAACCGAGCATATCCGCGCCGTTATCAGTTGTAAGCGGAAACATTCCTGAAATTTCGCCGTCTTTCAATCTATAAAGCATAAATTCGATTGATAAAACGCTTTCTCCGATATCCTTAATTCCGATTCTTCCTTTTTCAGTTTTAATTTTCTCCGAAAAGTATTTGTCGGTAAGACTTTCAAACGATTCCCCGCGTCTCAGTTTAAGCAGAGCTTCCATAGTTTTTTCGGGTTTATCCGTAAGGATAATAGAATAGTCGTATTTCAAAAAGGCGTCTTCATTTGTTACAATAATATTTCCGCCGACTTGCGAATTGACAAATTTATCAGAAATAAGTTTTTTTTTCAAGTCTTCGGATTTCGATAGCTGTTCCATTAATTTTTGAAAATAGGTTTCTTCAGTGAGATTTTCTTTTGCAAGATATTTTATGAATTCTTCGTTGTTAGGGAAAGAAGATTTATCTTCCTCGATTTTATTCAAAGCTATATTTTTAAGATCGTCTTCGTCAATATCGATTTTATATTTTTTAGTTATTTGAGAAAAAAGCTTGTCTTCTATCAAACCGATTAAAATTTTTTTTAACAGAGTTGGATTGTTGACGTCGACGCCCTGAGCAATATAATTTAAGGTCATTTTATTTATATCGATCAAAGAAATTATTTCATCGTTGACGTAAGCCGAGATATTATTTAAGGTATAAGAATGTAAAGAAAAAATATTAAAACTGAAGAACAAAACGGCCGACAAAATAAATATTTTCATAATAATTAAGAGTTAAATAATTTAAATAACCAATCTATTTTAATTTAAATCCAATAAAAATCAAATATAATTTTCAAATAAAATTTGACAAAGGCGTTTTTATTAATATAATTGTAATAGATGAGACGTTAGCGTCTTAGTCTTATCAAAAATATTCTTGCTGAAAAAACTAGGATATTTTTGATGAGAGGAAATTTTTCCGGTTCATCCGGTCGGGCAGTTTAAAATTATGAAACCACCAACTCAAACGGACGTTAGACAATTCGATTCGGCGAAGATTCTAAATCATCCCGAACGCATTTATGAATGGCTCGAAACCGGAAACACAAAGCCAATAACCTACGAATTAGATTTAACCAATAAATGCAACAGCGAATGTCCATATTGTTTCGGTTTTCTAAACAGAAAGAATAATTGCGGTTCGCTTGATAAAAAATTCGTCGTAAAAATTCTAAATCAAATTAAAAATTTTGGCGGAAAAGCGGTGACTTTTACAGGGGGCGGAGAACCGTTATTAAATTCAAACATAGCAGATTCTATAGCGGCGGCAAAAGAATTAGGATTGGACGTTGGGATAATAACAAACGGGATACTTCTAAAAAAAGAGATTTCAGAGATAATACTAAAAAATGCCGTTTGGATAAGAATCAGTTTAGACGCGGCGAGTCCTGAAATATATAAAAAAACTCACGGTCTCGGTTCTGATTTTTTTTATAAAGTATGCGAAAATATAAAAGCGATAACCTCTTTAAAAAAAAGAATAATTTCTTCGACAACTGTTGGAATAGGTTTTCTCACTTTTGAGGATTCGATTCGGGATATAGTAAAATTTGCTAAATTAGGAAAGGAGCTGGGAGTCGATTATTCCCAATACAGACCGCTGTTAAACTCATTTAAGGCGGAGAAAATTAATTATAAACAAAATTATTCGAAAGTAGTATTTAACAAAATACGAGAAGCAATGAGATTTTCAACTTCGAATTATAAAGTATTGTATTCTAAACATAAATACGACACGATTCAACTTGAAAAGAATTTAAGAAATTACCAAGAATGTTATGGACATCATTTTGCGGCAGTAATCGCCGCCGATAAAAAAATGTATTTATGCTGCCATCTGCGCGGAGTAAAAAAATATTGTCTTGGAAATTTAAAAATTCAAACGTTAAAACAAATATGGACTGGCGCGTTCAGAAAAAAAATTTATGAAAACATCAATTTCAAGGATTGTCCGTTTTTGTGCAGATGCGATTCGTTTAACACTATTTTATGGAATATACGAAAACCTAAAGTTCATATAAATTTTCTTTAAAATAAAAAAGCAAAATGGCGAATATTTTAATAATCACAACGGAATTAACCTCTTTGAAAGGCTTGCCCACCGGCGGGCGCGGCGTTAGGGTTCAAAATCTTGCGGACGGATTAAAATCGCATAACCATAACGTTATTATGTCTTTTTTAAACGACAGTATTTCGCGCATTGAAACCATTGGAAAAATCAGCGTTCCGGAAGAGTTTAAAAAATATGGACATAATTACTGCTACGATAAAATCATATCGAAAGTCCGTCCGGATATTATAATTTTTAGCCCTTGGATGCTTGCAATATCTTACGACGCAAAAAAATTTAAAACTATTCCGGTCGTACTCGATATGCCGGGTATGATTACTCTTGAAAATATTTATGACAAGATGGAAAACGACTTTGATTTTTTGGCGAAAAAAATTCATACTTTTAATAAATCCGATTTATTTTGCGTTTCAAATCAAAGACAAAAATATTATTTATATTCTTTATTGTTAATGTCCGGAATAGATATAAACGAGAAATCAGTAATACTGTCGCCTATAAGTTATACGGACAATATTCCCGAACATAAGAAATATCCGTCGCCGCCGACGTATATTTTTAGCGGGGTTCTCTGGAATTGGCAGAATTACGGAGATTCTTTGTCAAATATCGCCGGTTATCTTGCTAAAAATGGCGGAGAATTTGAAATTTATTGCGGCAATTTTTTATACGCTGAAACTTCGCGTTCTTTGAACGAATTGAAAAGATTTGAGAGCGTAAAATTAAACGGGTTGATAGAACATGATGCTCTATTGCAAAAATATATTCAGTCGTCGGTTGCCGTTGAATTATATTTGCCCAATCCTGAAAGAGAACTTGCGACTACTACCCGAACCCTTGAATATATATGGTCGGGTTTGCCGGTAATATATTCAAAAGGAATGTATCTCGCTGAATTTATAAAAGAATACGACGCGGGCTGGGTTATAGATCCGCTTGACTCCGACGAATTATTAAAAGTATTAAACGAAATAAATCTGCGTCCGGAAATATGCGCTGAAAAAGGAGCTAACGCTCAGAAATTATTAAAAGAAAGATTCAACAATTATTCCGCTGTTCAAGAACTGTCGGATTTTTGCGATAATCCGAGAAAATTAAATAACGTCGATACTTTTATTTCAGTTTTATGCGGCGAGACTTTGCAAAAAACAGAAGAGATAAAATATTACAAAAACACATTGTTTCCGCAGTTGGAAAACAAGGATAAAGAAATAAGCGATTTGAACCGCGAAAAAAATAATTTAATAGATAAATCATCATTTTATGAAAATGAGATTGTAAGATTGAATAATGAAAAATTTGAAATCTTAAACGATTTAAACCGCATAAAAAACCGCGTTGTGTTCAGAATATTGTTAAGAATGAAAAAGATTTTAGAATTATTCAGGGATTTAGTTTTATTGAGAAAAGTATAATAATCCCAAAAACTGTAGTTGGATTTAAAAAAATTGCTGAAAGTAAAGAAAAATATGAATTCCCAGCAATTTTTCAATTGCGCAAAAAAATGCAGCGTCTTTTTTAAAGGCGAGGCAGTTGTTGGGATTTTGGCAGTTTTTCAAATCATTTTCTGATTATAGTAAAAACTGCAATAATCTTAAAAATGCCTATTGCAATTTTAGGGTTATTGCAGATGAAATCCGGTTAGTGTCTTATCAAAAATATTCTTGCAATTTCAGCAAAAATATTTTTGATAAGATTAATAGCTTTTCCGCGAATGCGGCTTATGTTTTATTGAATTGGCGAATGAAAATTAAAATCAGTTTTAAAATACTCGACGATAGCGGGATGCAGTTTTTGGGAAACGGCATAATATGGCTTCTTGAAAAAATCGATGAATGCGGCTCAATAAGCGGCGCTTCAAAAGATATGAATATGTCGTATTCAAAGGCGTTAAAAATAATAAAGAATTTGGAAAAAAATATAAACGAGGATATTATAAAACGAAAAAAAGGCGGATTTGAAAGAGGCGGAGCGAAATTGACCGGCCGAGCGAAAAGCATTGTCAAAAATTATAATTTGTTGAGAAATAAAATTGAAAAATACGCTGAAATCCAATGTAAAACTAAATTGAAATCGATTTTATGCGAAGATGAAATTATTAATTCAGGGACCGGTAAAATCCGGAAAAACCACGCTGACTCAAAAAATAATAAGAGCGAATAGACTTAAAATATTTGGAATCAAAACAAAAAAAACCGCGACAGGCATAACAATCGGTTATGTTAAGAACGGAAAATTAGTAGAATGGAGAAAATGCGCGGATAACGTTTTTGGAAAAATGATTCCAATAAAAGAAGCTTTCGATTCGTTCGGTTCTGAAATTATATTGCGGTTGATAAAAACCAAAAACGAGAAGACTGCATATCTGGTCGATGAAATAGGATTTGTTGAATTAGTATCGGAAAAATATTGCGATTTACTGATAAAATTATTATCTAAAAAAAAAAAAGTAATAGCAGTTATAAAAGATAAGGAAAATCCTTTAATAAATAGAATCAAAAAAATAAAAGGATATAGACGAATATATATTACGCCTGCCAACCGAGATAGTATTTTATAAATAAATTTTTTGATTTTTTAATTCAGTTTTTGGGTTAACATTATTGGAACAAATTCTGACTGAGCTCAATAAGCGGTTAAATTTAACTAAGAAATTATTCGTTTAAATTTATAGGAGCTTCGACGGTTACCGTTGTTCCCTTATTTAATTCCGAATCGATGCGGACAGACCCTTTGTGGAGTTCAATATTCATTTTAACTATTGATAATCCCAACCCGAAATGATGTTTTTCTCGGGACCGCGATTTATCGCATCTATAAAATCTATCGAAAATATAAGGAAGGTCTTCTTTAGAAATGCCGGTTCCGTTATCTTGAACCTTAATAATAAAAGTATCTGTTTTAATGAAAAAATCAAGCGTAATAATTCCGCAGGGCTTAACGTATTCAACGGCATTATTTAAAAGATTGATTATAATTTGTTTAATTTTATGTTCATCGATATATAAATCCAAATCTTCATCAGTATAATTGATACTAAAAATAATTCCTTTTTCTTCAGTCATAATTTTTCCAATATCTTCCGCAAAAGAAACGATTTCTTTTAATTTTACCGTTGTATAATTTAGTTTGATAGCGTCCGAGTCGGCTTTTGCGAGAAACAGCAATTCGCCGGTCATTTGTTGAACGGCTTCCACAGTTTTATATAAACGGGATAAAATATTAGAATCTTCATCGGATAATTTTTTCGATTTCAAAACCAGTTCAAGACCGTTTTTAATAACTGTAAGCGGATTTTTCATTTCGTGGGAGAAATCGGAAAAAAATTGATTAATCCGGTTAAAAGAATTTTCAAGATTTTGAATCATCATATTAAAAGTATTCGTTAATTTTTCAATCGTATCGTTTGAATCGACATTTTCGATTCTTCCGCTTAAATTTTTAATATTAATTTTTTTTACGTCGTTTATTATTTGATCGACTGGAGAAAGAATTTTATTAACAAAAAGATTTGAAATAAAATAAAGAATAAAAATCAGCAATACGGAAATAACTATAAAAAGTATATTAATTTTATTTACAAACGCAGAACATTTATTTAAAGAAATAAAATAAATAAAATCATAAAATTTATTATTGATATATTTTTTTTCAATATAAAATCTAAATAAAGAACCGGATACGGACTGATTAAAATAATAAAAATTTTTTTGCGAATCTTTTAAAATAAAATTTTCAGGCGTCAGGTTTTTAATTTTTGGAGAACTATACAATATTTTATTTTTCGAATCGCGGACTTGAAAATAAAAGTGTTCAAGTTCAACGTCAAGCTGCGGAGCGTTGTTCAATTCCAATTCATTAAAATAAATTTTTTGACAAAGTTCTGAATATTCTTTCATTTCCGAGTTTTCATATTCCATCGCAAATTTTTTAGAATAATGATTTACCGTAAAAATTTGAACTGCAAATATTAAGGAAAGAGTTACAAATAAAATAAATATTAGTTTTAATTTAAAAGGAATTTTTTTTTTCATTATTTGGAGTCCGCTGCGTTTTAAGATAACATTTAAATTTTACTGTTAAGCATATATCCCGACCCTCTGATAGTCATAAGCATTTTAAACTCGAAACCGGAGTCGATTTTTTTTCTCAGATAATTTATATAAACGTCGATAACGTTAGTGAAATTGTCAAAATTAAAATTCCAGACGTGTTCGATTATCATAGTTCTTGTTAATATTCTATCCGGATTTCTCATAAAATATTCGAGCAGGGAAAATTCTTTTAAAGTCAGATTTATTTTTTTGCCGGAACGTTCGGCTTTGCGTAAAAAAAGATTAAGAGTTAAATCGCCGGTTTTTAGAATTCCAGTATTGTCGGGCGTCGCGGACACTCTCAAAAGAGCCCTGATTCGCGCCGAGAGTTCCGGAAACGCGAAAGGTTTAGTCAGATAATCGTTTGCTCCCGAATCAAGACCTTTAACGATATCGCAGGTTTCGTCGCGCGCCGATAAAAATAAAACCGGAACCGATTTATTTTTTTTTCTAATAGAGCGGCAGATTTCGAGACCGTCTTTACCGGGCAGCATAACGTCGAGAATAATCAAATCAAATTCATAATTCAAGGCGAGATTCAATCCGTATTCGCCGTTTGATATAATATCAACCGCATAACCTTCTTCGCTCAATCCTTTTTTTATAAATTCGGCAAGCGTCAAATCATCTTCGACTATAAGAATTCGCATATTTTGATTTTTATTAAAACTCCAACTGTAATTTTTTGGTTTAATATAACTGTTTTTGTTTTATATTATTCCATTTAATTTTATATATTCTATGATTTCAAGCAAAATAAACATCCAGAAAAACCACATTGAATCTATAATCGCTCTGAACATTTTATCGGGATAAACGACGACAGTTTCCCTTGAAAAATAATTTTTAAACGACGGAATGAATCTATTTACTTTTTCACAGTATTTTTCATATTCTATTCCAAAATTAATTTTCAATTTTTGTTCTTCGTTTTTAACCACAAAATAATGATATATACAATAAACTGGAATAAAAAACAATAATAACATAATATTTTTCGAGCCGGCTAAAATACCGGCGGATGATACAAACGAAAATAGATACAAAGGATTTCTGCATATAGAATAAGGTCCGTCCATAATTATTTCTTTGTTTTTATAACCGCAAATATATATCGAACACCACAATCTTCCAAGAGCTCCTATAATTATAAGGGAATAACCGAAAATCTCAATAATTTCATAAGCGTTGTTTTCTTTTTGATCGCTTATCATAACAAAAACAATAAAAATAATCGCGCTAATCCAGCTTAAAATTTTTCTTGATTTCACTTTCATATTATTTAATAGATTTAAAGACAAAATCGGCAAATTGAAAATAAGATATACAAATTTTTTCCTGAGAAAAATTTTTACTTTGATTCTCATAATTGAAATCTTTATTATTTTCATTCTGGAAATAATCGCTATTAAAAACGCTAAAAGTTTTATTCGGATATAATACAGAAAGATTTTTATTATCGAGTAATCCAATTAATTTATCATACAGCAGCGGAGCATACCCGTTTTTTCCGTCAATATTTAAAATATTTCTTCCAAAAAAAACGCTTTTATACGGTATATTCAAAATTCCCAATATAGTGGGAGCTATATCAATTTGGCTGAAAATAGTATTAATTGATTTTATATTATTTTTTAAGATTAAGATTTCAGGTCCGTAAAACAATACCGGAATATGGAATTTATAAACAGGGATTACGGCTTCGCCGAACACTCTTGTTCCGTGATCGGCAACTATAACGAATAACGTATTTTTAAAATATTTTGAATTTTGGGCTTTTTTCAGAAATTCCCCAACCGCGTAGTCCGCATATTTTATAGCGTTCAGACGCTCGCTGTCTTTTATATCGCCTGATAATTTTTTTATTTTATTATCGGGGAAAGTAAAAGGCATATGATTCGAGGTTGTCAGTAAAACGGCTAAAAATGGTTTTGATTGACCGTTAAGAATTTTATCGGCTTTTTTAAATAAATCTTCATCGCTAACTCCCCAGACTGTTTTAAATTCGGGATTTGAAAAATCTTTTTCTTCGATAATGTTATCAAATCCATTGCTGTTAAAAAATCCCCGCATATTGTCAAACATCGCTTGACCGCCGTAGATAAAATGAGTAGAGTATCCTTGGCTTTTTAAAACATTGCCAATCGTGAAAATGTTATTTATAGATTTTGAGCGTTTAATTGAGCTTTCTCCGGGTATTGGAGGAAACGAAGCGATAATTCCTTCGATGCCCCTTGCGGTCCGTGTTCCTGTAGAATAAGCGTTTGTAAAAAAAATAGATTTTTTTGAGAGTTCGTCAATATAGGGGGTCAGATTATATTTTTTGTTTATTTCAGATCCCAAAACGCCCGTATATTCGGCTCCAAGACTTTCTTCAATAATGATTACAACATTATATTTATTTGGTTTTCCGTTAATATTTACATACCTTGAAATTCCTTTATCGGATTCAAAGCGGATATTTTTTTCTTCGGATAAAATATTTCTTAAAATAAATTCGTTTTCGTCTTGACTAACAGATAAATATTTTTTTTTGTAATCAACCGTATTTTTTATTTTATCTAAAACGGCGTATCCAAGAGAAAAAAAACCATTTAAACTTATTTCGTTTAAATATTGATTTTTAGAAAAATATGACAAAGCGATGTTCATCGGTCTATGGTCAAAAGAACTCCTGCATCCTATGAAAACAAATATTAATAAACCAATCCAAAAAAGGAAACGTTTAAAAAAGTTTAAACAAAAAAAAGAACTTGAATAAACTATCTTATAAAATAATTTATTAACAAAAAAATAAACGAATAATATAATCAGCGAAGCCGATATTATCGGGTAATACTGATAAATATTTGAAAAAACTTCTTGAGGATAATCAAGGTATTCAATTGCAAGATGATTGTATCTCTGACCGAATTCTTTAAAATAGAAGATTTCCAAAATTGAAAAATAGAACAGTATAAATCCGGCTATTGTAAAATACCAATAAACTATTTTTTTAGAAAAAATTTCTTTAATAAATTTTTTTTCGAATAATGGCAGAGAAAGAACTAAGGGAGCTAAAACATAACCGCATACTGCAACATCAAAACGAAAACCTATAAAAAGAGCTTTTAAAATTAATGTAAAATGCGAGTTGTTAAATAAACCTGCGTTTAAAAGCAGATAAATTCTAATAAAAAAAAAGACAAATAATGAAACTAAATAAAATCCGAGTATAAACATAACACTATAAATATAACCGAATAACATTAAATTGTCATTAAATTGAGATTAAAAAATTTTAATATTCCGTTTTTCATTGAATTTTATTTGAAAAGAATGTAATATGATCAAGTTTAAACTCGGATAGGGCATTAAACGTTAAGTGAAGTTTTTCAAAACATAGTTGTATGCTTGTTAAAACTTCTAAAAACCCGAAAACTTTTAAATTTACGGCTTTAGCCGTAAATCATATGTTTTTAAGATTTTGAAAAATTGTCTAAAACAAGTATTCTATGCTGTCTTAACAATTTTTCAAAATCCTTATGTATTTTTCGGGTTAAAAATAATTATTTAGGGAAGTGAGAAGAATGAGAAGCGATTTATCAAAATGCGGAATAGAACATATGCCTGCGCGTTCATTATATTACGCAACGGGAGTAACGAGGAACGATTGGAAAAAACCGTTTATAGGAATCGTTTCAAGTTTTACGGATCTTGTTCCAGGTCACATAAATATGCGGGAGCTTGAACGCGCGATAGAGAAAGGAATACATAGCGGCGGCGGTTACGCTTTTATATTATCGGTTCCCGGGATATGCGACGGAATAGCTATGGGACACAAGGGAATGTATTATTCGTTGCCTTCAAGGGACGCAATAGCGGACGTAATAGAATGCGTAATAGAAGGGCATCAGCTCGACGGAATAGTATTGTTGACAAATTGCGATAAAATAAATCCGGGAATGTTAATAGCGGCGGGACGTCTTAACATACCTGCGATAGTAGTTACAGCGGGTCCTATGCATTCCGGAAATTTTAAAAATGTAAGGAGATCGCTTGTAAGAGACACGTTTGAAGCCGTAGGGAATTATCAAAAAGGATTAATCAACGATGTAGAATTTGAGAATCTGGCCGAATCCGCGTGTCCGGGTCCGGGTTCGTGTCAAGGAATGTATACCGCAAACACAACCGCGTGCGTTATAGAATCAATGGGAATGTCGCTTCCGGGTTGCGCCACAGCATTAGCGGGAATGGCAAAAAAAAGACGGATAGCATACGAATCGGGAATTCAGATTGTTGAGCTTGTCCGGAAAAATATTCTGCCGCGTCAAATTA
>ERZ795059.758-NODE-758-length-39350-cov-7.516554_pt1 | contig 39350 bp, 34 predicted proteins | sample MGYA00375143_ERZ795059 | MGnify/ENA primary metagenome ERZ795059 (study PRJEB30188, sample SAMN05720168) | activated sludge metagenome | isolation source: Anaerobic digester | place: USA | collected 2015-01-07 ... | reverse complement strand
TACACTGGATGGTACACTCTTTCCCTACACGACGCTCTTCCGATCTGGAGTTTTCAATTTGATGGTGGTTTTTGCTTTGAGTTTCTATATGTGCTTGGAAGAAAACGCTTGGAACCGCGCGATGAGTTATTTATTGCCGGCACGTTACGCTCACCGCGTGCGTCGCGTTTACAATAAAGTGGAGCGTCAATTGAGCCAATGGTTCCAAGCACAATTGATTTTATGTTCCATCATGGCGTTGTTGGCATATATCGGTTTAACTTTGTTGGGTGTGAAATATGCTTTGTTATTATCAATTTTGGTGTTTGTCGGGGAAATCGTTCCTTACCTTGGTCCGATTTTCACTTCCGTGTTGGCGGTGGCTTTCGCCTTTTTGCAAACTCCTTTAACGGCTTTGATTGTTTTGGCGTGGTTTGTGGTGATCAATCAAATTGAAAATCATATTTTAGTGCCGAATATTATGAAACGTGCCGTCGGTTTAAATCCGATTATCACCATCACTTCCTTGCTGGTGGGCGTTCAGTTGGCGGGGATTGCCGGCGCTTTGTTGGCCATTCCGACCGCCACGATGCTGCGCGTTATTTTAGAAAATTATCAAGATCAAAATGTTAGAACATCATAATCTTAATGTTTCCCCGGCAAAACCGGACTCAAGCACCCCCGCGCGCCGCTCTAGGTTGTGGCTACCGTTGGCGCTGTTGATTTTTGCAATCATTATTTTTTCCGTTTTATATGTTTTGTTGCGCGCTCGTTTTGTTTACCTTCCTGTTTTAAGCGAGCAATTTGGTGGAACGGTGGCGCCGGAATATCGTTTACCAACGGACAGTGGCGAAACCGCTGATTTGACTTGGCAAAATTGGTCGCAAAAAGACGGTTTCACGGTTTTGACTTTCAGTGAGGCCAAAGCAACCGAGTTGTTGCGAAAATATTTTGATTCCAAGTGGCAAATTATTTTAAAAGACGGGGGATTTGAAATTTTCGGGCCGTTATACACGGCAGTTAACAATGATGAATATTGGAGTGAAGTGAAAGTTTTGTTTGTTAGTGAAAAATTAATCATTAATCTAAACGGAATGGACGTCCCCGAAAGATTGAATAATTATTTATTAAATTATATTATATCTTCAGACGAGGCCTCGGAAAAATCTTTTGAAAAAGTGGTTTTTTCCGCCGGTGAAGTGGCGGTTTATTTTTCCAAAGATCAAGCCGGCACTTTGTTAAAAAATTTTAATGCCGAGGATTTTTTCAAGAATTTAATTCAATATTTGCTTTATCAAAATTAATTTATGTTTATTGTCATTCGGTTTTTGATTTATACTTTACCATTGGTGGTTTTCGGCTTTTTCGCAATAATTCGTTCTTGGCCACAAAGCTTGTTGTGGGCGGGGATTTTTATGTTGATCTATTTATTGTTTTCCGCTTGGTACGTGGTGCGCCACAGTGTTCGTAAGCAAAGTGATTCCATGTCTGTGCGTGAGTTGCTGAATTATCTGGTAACGCCGGCCTTGTTGTTGTTTTCGTCCACCGCTTTTTTGTTGTTTATCAATGATATTTTGATGTATCGTTTGTTGGCGGGGGGCGTGGCGGCAATTTTGTTTTTATTTTTGGAAAATGTTTTTATCTATTTGTATTATCCTCATAAATACGTTTTGTCGTCTTTGGAAAACGTGTCCGCTTATTCCAATTTATTAACCGCTTTTTTCGTGAACAGCGCTTATTACGGTTTATCGGTGTTTTTGCATATGCAGTCAAAATGGATGTTTGCCGCCGTTTTCATAATTAATATCATTTTGTTTTTGCAAACAATGTTAATCAACCATTTGAAATGGCAAAATACTTGGTTCGCGGTTTTGATGGTGGGAATTATTTTGGGAGAAATGGTGTGGGTTTTACAATATCTGACGTGGAGCTATTTGGTGAAAGGAGCGGTTTTGGCGTTCAGTTATTATCTCCTTTCCAACATGTTTCGTTATTACTTTTTGCAATCTTTGAATAAGACGGTATTATATCGACATATTTTGATTTCGCTCGGCATGGCGGTTTTGATTCTGGCGAGCGCGCTTTGGTTATAATTAATTTAAATTATATTTATGGACAACAAACCCTTTTTGGTGATTTTGGCAATCGGCGTTGTTTTGAGCAGCGTCGCCGCCACTTATTTATTTAACAGCTACGTTTATCCATTGCGTGATCAGTTGCGTGATGCCGGTGTGGTTTTGCAAATTGATGATAGCGGTAATCAAGCGGGAGTTTTGGTAACACAAGATGGCTCAACGGTGAAGGAAGAAAAAACCGAAGCGCCCAATCCTTTAATTTCTTTGGAAAATAATTCCCCATATCGTTTTTATAGCGAACAAATCAAAACCATTTTGCCGCAATTGCGTCGCGGGATGGTGGCCTTGGCGGTGAATGATAAAAATACCGGCGAGCTGACCGTTAAGGGTTACGGTTTGGTTTTAAGCAATGATGGTTGGTTGATTACTTGGCCGGATTTGATGAGTGCCAATACTTTAATTTTGGATGATGCCGGTAATAGCTTGACCATGGAAACTTATAAAGATGATCCGGCAACCGGTTTGCGTTTTGTCAAAGTAAAAACCGATAATTTATATGTTTTGAAATTGGCTTCCCAGGATGCGGTTAACGAAGGAGAATTTTTGTTGTCAATTGATATGTTGCGTAATGTGCGCATCGGCAATTTGGTGAATTTAAATTATTTGGCCGATAAGGCACAAAGTTTGAGTTCGGTGAAAAAACGTTACGCTTTGGATTTTACCGGTAATGAGTTGAAGCGTGGTTTGCCGATTTTTAACTTGGAGGCGGAGGTAATCGGTTTGGTGGAGAAGAACGAGGCCGGGCAGGTGATTGTTTTACCGATTTATTATGCTTACAATAATTTGGATGAAATTTTTGCCGATCAAGTCAGTGTTTTGAATTTGCCGATTGAATATTTGGACTTGGCTTTTCAGTTGCGTCCATTGGCCAACATGAGCAAAGGTGCATATTTAACCAAAGCGGCAATCGTTAGTGGAGTGGATAATCAAAAAATTACTTTGTATCAAGGTGACGTCATCACAAAAGTTGATAATCAGGAATTAAACAATCGTTACGGTTTGGCTGATGTTTTATCTCAATATGCCGGCGGGCAAAAAATAGTTTTGGAGATTGTGCGTGGTGGGCAGACAATTAACGAGACAATTGTTTTGCAAAAAAAATAAATTATAAAATTCAATATTCGGACAAAAAAAGAGAGCGGCCATCCGGCCACTCTCTTTTATATAAGGTCTTTCACGACTCATGGCGAGTCAACCACCGAAGTGGAAAAACCTAGTCTTTTCCTCCAACGACTTTCACGAGTGAAAACACTCAACCCCCATCCGGAGGAAAATCGTAGTCGGGACGGCAACCATCCGGTTGCCGAAAATGTTCAAGCCGCCCAAAAGAACGACTTGGGGCCGTTGCCCTACCATAAGGCAAACGGCTACACTTGCGCAAGGTAAGATGTCCATGGTCATGAACATCTCAATGTCTTCCAATAAGAAAGACTAATGGCGATCCGACCCGACCCAGGTCAAATGGCCATTCATCATGCTTATCAAAAGAACTAATGACAGTATAGCAAATTTTTGCAACTCGGTCAAAGGGGGCGCAAATAAAGGGGATAAGAGGTGTTTTGAACAATACAAAAATAAAAAAAATATTCCACCGAAGCAGAATATTTTTAGTACCCCCGCTGGGATTTGAACCCAGGACGCCCAGCTTAAAAGGCTGGCGCTCTAACCAACTGAGCTACAGGGGCAAGAAAATTCTTTTCTATTATATAGAATTTTCAAGAATTGTCAAACCGATTTTTTAGGATTTTTTATCGCGCTTTTCAATAAATTCGCCGATTGGCATGTTGGCTCCTTGTTTGATTAAAGTTTCTTGTACCAGCATTAAGTCTTTGTTGATTCTGTTAAGTAAACGGTGGTATTCGCCGTTTTCACTGTCAAATTTTTTGAGAATGTCATTTGGGTCAACATTGTCCACATTGATTTCGATCCCTTTAGTTGCCAATTCCGCTTTTAATAAATCAATCCCCACCAAACTTTTTTTGATGTTATTGACGAGATGCTCGGCATGGCCGATGAGTTGGTCGACTTTGTTTTCAACGTGTAAGCCGGTAAATTTTTCTTTGGACATAAATTTGGTTTTATTTATTGTTTATGTGTTTAGAACGATTAAAAAATATTTTATTAACCAGTGAGCCGTTATGTGTGTGATAGGGTCTTTCACCATTTTTGTGTGGAGCATCCCAAAATCCATCCTCATCTACTAATGCCACCAAATGGCTATCGTAATCTTCTTCGATTGGCGTTGACTGATGTGTTGTGGCTAGAAAATCTTTATAAAAATATTCCACTACCATGGTTTCGCCTTCTTTTGGATCACGAAAACTATATTTGTCGAAGGGATATTCATTTTTTTGTTCCGTTTCCCAAAACCGTGTTGTGGTGCTAAAAGGTTCTATGACGTGCAAAATGCCTTTTTTAAAATTAGCCATTTTAAAACGCAGACAAGAAAGCGTTGGTGTCATATAATAAATGGAATCAGTTTCTTTGGGGGTAATATCCTCATTTTTATGAATCGCCATACTACTGGTGGAAAATTTACACACCCATAAATCAAGTTTATCCAAATCGGCCATTATTAATTCCAGCACACGTTTCTCATAATTCTCATTTTTGTATTTTTGCGGATTTTCTGTTTGTTTGCGCTCTAGTTCAGATAGGATTTGTTGCAGCCATAGATTAACTTGCCTAATGTTTTCAACTTCTTTTTGCGGAAAAATTATTTCTATCCGATGAGATTTATTGGCACGTTCTTTCCATTTTTTTTGTAAAATTTTTTGATTTTCAAAGTATTGGTTCTCAAAATCAGAATCCCAAAGCGAGGCTGTAGTTGAATGTGGTGTTGGATTTTCCATTTTTAATTTTATTTATTTCTGGAACGATCAAAAAATATTTTGTTAACTAGAGAGCCTTCATGGGTTCGGACATCAGTATGTTCTTGCTGGCCAATTGTGGTGGCGCTCCATAATCCGTCTTTGTCTATTAAAGCGGCAAACCCGGTTGGATAATCTTTTTCAATTGGTTTTTCCTGGCTTATTAAGGTTTGAAAATCTTTATCGAAAATTTCTTTGACGTCACTGTTCCCGACTATGGGGTTGGCAATTCCTTTGTGACGATCTGAAAAATATATAAAAGTGGCAAAATCTTGTTTTACATAATGAATTCCATATTCTTCCATATAACCATTATTCTTATCAAACATAATCATTTTAAAACGCAAACTGGCCCCTGATGGTGTCATGTAATAAATCGAATCACTTTCCTTAGGGCTTATGTCCTCTCCTCGGGCAGCATTGTTGCTGGTGGAAAATTTACACATCCATAACTCAAGTTTATCCAAATCGTCCATTATTAATTTTAAAACGCGTTTTTCGTAATTTTCATTTTTATATTTTTGTGGATTTTCTGTTTGCTTTCTTTTTACTTCGGAAAGAATTTTATTTATCCATACATTTACCTGTCTGATTTGTTCAATCTCTTTGCGTGGAAAAATAATCTCTTTTTTTTCAGATTGTTCCATCCGTTTTTGTTTTTGTTCGGTTTGTTTACCAAGATATTTTATGAGATTGTCATGTCCCATTTGATCTAAACGGGATTGAATTTCTTGGCTTTGTGATGGTAGTTGCTTTTCCATTTTATTGTTTGTTTTCAAATAAATGTAAAAATTCTTGAGATCGCAATAGTACATAAATTTTAGCTAAAATCGCCAGGGCAATCAATCCCAATAAACCGTTCATCAAATAATTCGGTTTGACCGGTTTTTCGGAAACATAGGCGTCGTCAATCAAACGAATATCCACGATGCCGTCTTGGGCGATATATTCATTGCCGTGCGTGACCAGGATTTCCGCTAATGCTTTGGCGATGAGCGTGGCTTGCGCGGCGTTGGTATGAAAAACATTGATATACAACAAGCCGGAATTATAACGCATGTAAGCGCTGACGCTTTGCCCCCATTTTTCTTTTAATCGTTCGGTGTTATCCGTCGGAAAATAAGAAAAATCAATTTGGTAATCGGGATTCTTCAATTTTTCAAAAATTGAAGAAGTGCTTAAAACACCAATCAAATTTTCACCGATTCTCTCGGAAGTTTTGATGGCACTGTAAGCGTCCAAACCTTCGGAGCTGTGGGGGAGAAGAATCAAACCGACGTTCGCTTGGTATTGCGGTGTTTGCAAATAGCTGTAGCCCAGTCCCAATAATAATCCAAAAATCGCAAATCCGGTAATCAGCCATTTGCTTTTCAGTAAAATTTGAATGATGGTTTTCAACATATTTTTGAATTTATATTAGATTGTCCATTGGTCGTGAATGATGCCGACCAAATACCATTGACCGTTTTCTTCGGCAAAAACCAAACGCAAACTGCGCCAATCCATGCCTTCGTATTGTGGATCAAAACCGGCGAAATAGTATTCCACCACGTGGGCGCCGGCGTAAAATTCCAAAGCATTGTCCAAGGAATTGCCTTGGCCCAAACGTTTATCAAAAGAACTTTCCGGGGCGCGAGTGAAATCCAAATCCCAAATGTATTTTTTGTAATAGTCGTTGAAATTCAATTCAATTGGAAAGCCGGAACCATCGGCATAGCCCCAGATTCGTGTTTTCTCATCACTAGTCAATTGTAAAAAATCGTCGGCGGAGAAATGCAAATCATCTTTGGAGACGTAAGCGTAAGGACTAAAACGAATCCCTTGTGTCGGATGAATTTTAAAAGCTAAATTTTCAAAATCTTTGTTTTTTAACAAGGTTAAGATATCAGAGCTGAGATTTTTGATGGCGTTTTCCATTTCCGCCGGACTTTGCACGACCGGTTTTTCTTGCGGGACGTTGTTGTCTGCCGTTTTATCAGCTGGATTCTTAGTTCCCCATTGGCAAGCACCCAATCCAAAGATCGCCAGAACGGCGACAAAAATTGTCAGTTTTTTCATAATAAAAATATTGTTAAGAAGACTTAATCTTATCTATAGCATAGCTTTTTGGAAGAAAATATTCAATGGTGGCGTATTATCAAGTATGATATAATATTATCAATATTTTTAATTGTGATTTTATGAAAAAATTATTATTGATTTTAACTTTTTCGATGCTGGTGTTTTTTCCGGTGAGTGTTTTTGCTTGGGATGATTGCCCGTTCGGAGAAACTGAATGTACCGGAGAGTGTGGTGCATTTATTGATACAGACAATGATGGCATTTGCGATCATTCACAGCCGGCGCCGGAGGATAGGGCGGTCAGTACGGAGTTAATTAATTTAGATCAGCCGTTGGTATCCGAGATTGAACCGATTTCCGAAACCGCCAGTACGGAAGATTTAATCAGTGGCACTGATTTGAAAACCATGACTGTGGCGGAAGTGGCGGCGGTTTATGGGGTTGATGCCAAAGCTTACGCCGAAGCTTTGGGAGATTATTTAAATTCCAAAGTGAAAAGCACTGATGCCTTTCAGATTTTAAAAGATAATTATGGTTTGGAGCCAAGCGCCGCCAAGGATATTGCCGTTGCTTTGGCGAGTGGCGTGGCGGCGGCGCCGGTGGAAAAAGTCAGTAAAGAAATTAACGTTTATCATCTGTTGCCGATATTTGGCGTCTTGGTGCTTTTGTATGTTTTGACCCATATATTATCCAAGAAAAATAAGATTACCATCGCCACGCACCGCAAGATTTGGAATGTTTTATTGACTTTGACTTTCTTGGTTTCCGGTTTGTTGGGCGTTTTGTTGGTAATTCGTATTAATTTTGGTATTGCCATTCCCTTGCCGTTCAATATGTTGTATTGGCACGTGGAGGCCGGCATCGCCATGACCGCGATTTCCATTTTCCATATTATTTGGCATTGGCCGTGGTATAGGGGCTTGGTGAGGTAGTCTCCGTTCTGTCATTCCGAACTTGTTTCGGAATCTGGAATGTTCAAGATTAATATGATTTTAAGATGTATCTTCGGTGACGCCGAGGGTTATTGCTTCGTTTTACCAAAAGTCTAAAAAATGCTATACTATTTTTAGATGTAAAATAAATTACAAAACCTCCGCCCAATTGGAATTGTAAACGGAGGCTTTGTCTTTCTTTAGCTGTTTGGATCTGTGGTTTTATCTACCACGGATTCTTTTTTTTGTTGATTTTCGTCAACTTCAAAACAGAATGCTTTTAACCCGCATTGGTGAGCATAAATGCGCTTTCCTTTGCGGGTGATCCAAGCTCTGCATATTAGCATAAGCTTAAATTTATTGGCCAGATCTTAGATTTGTCCGGCCTGCCATGGTACCGGAGTGGATCTGAATCAGCTAATAAAAAACAACTAAACTATACTCTAACAGTACAAAAAATAGCGGGGGCAGTCAATATTATTTTTAAAAATTACCACAAACCTTTTATTTCCCCAAATAGTGGTTTATAATAAAGTAAATTCAGTTAATTTGACCATACCATTATGAACCCAATCGTCAAAACTTTTTCGCAAGAAATTGCCAAACAATATAAAACCGGTCACGCGCGTGAGCATGCTTATCGTCCGGCTTTGCAAATACTTTTTTCGGAAATTACCGGTTTGTCTGTGGTAAATGACCCGAAGCGCAGCGAGAACGGCGCGCCGGATTTTGTGTTTTTAAAAAATACCAGCTCGGCGGAAAAAATCGTGATTGCTTATGCCGAAGCCAAGGATATAAACATTAAGTTGTCTGAGATTGAAAAAGGCGAGCAATTAAAACGATATTACGGTTATTCCAATTTGATTTTGACCAATGGTTTGGATTTTAGATTTTATAAAAACGGTGAAAAATATTGTGAACCGATTATTATTGGAAAAATCGATGGTGAAAAAATAGAATTTGCCGAAAACAGTTTTCAATTATTGTTTGATACGATTGGCGATTTCATTAAATCTTCCAAAGAGCCGATTAAATCCGGCAAGGTTTTGGCGAGAATTATGGCGGGCAAAGCACGTCGCATTCGTGATAATATCAATCGTTTTTTGGAAAATGAAAATGATGCCAAGAGCGAAGAACTTTTGAAAATTTTTCAGGTTATTAAAAAATCATTATTGGCGGAATTGGATAAGGAAAAGTTTGCCGATATGTACGCGCAGACTTTGGTTTATGGTTTGTTCGTGGCTCGTTATTATGACAAAACCAGCGAAACTTTTTCTCGCCAAGAGGCGCGTGATTTGGTGCCGGCTTCCAATCCGTTTTTACGACACTTTTTTGACCATATCGCCGGCTCGTCTTTTGATAAAAGAATAGAGCAGATTGTGGATGAGCTTTGTGAGGAATTTACGCACGCTGACGTGCAGGCAATTGTTCATAATTATTACAAAGTGGAAAAAGACAGTAGTCGTGACCCGATTATTCATTTTTATGAAGATTTTTTGCAGGAATATGATGCCGAAGAGCGCAAGAAAATGGGCGTTTTTTATACGCCGTTGCCGGTGGTGCGTTTCATTGTGCGAGCGGTGGATGATATTTTGAAAAAAGATTTTGATTTGCCACAGGGTTTGGCTGATTCTTCTAAAATTAAAATTGAAATGCAAACTCAGGCGAAAAAGTATAAGGGAGATGTGCATCGGGTGCAGATTTTAGATCCAGCCACCGGAACCGGCACTTTTTTGAATGAAACGATTTTGCATATTAAAAAATCTTTTGAAGGACAAGAGGGACGTTGGTCGTCTTATGTGAATAAAGATCTTTTGCCAAGATTGCATGGTTTTGAATTGATGATGGCTTCTTATACGATTGCTCATTTGAAATTATCCACCACGATTATGGAAAGTGGTGCAAAAATTGAAAATACTCGTTTGGGAGTTTATTTAACTAATTCTTTAGAGAAAACAGAGGATAAGGGAGATAGTTTATTTGCTTTTGGTTTTGGTCGGGCTATTTCGGATGAATCTTATCAAGCTGGTAAGGTGAAAAATGAATTGCCGATTATGGTGGTAATTGGCAATCCGCCATATAGTGGAATTTCACAAAATAAAGGTTATACCGATAATGAAGTTTATAAGGTTGAACCGGGTGGTTTGGAAAGACTGAAAGAAAAGAAAAACTGGCTTGATGATGATTATGTGAAATTTATTCGTTTAGCAGAAAGTTTAATTGAGAAAAATGAAGAAGGCATCGTTGCTATGATTACTTCTCATGGGTATGTAGAAAATCCAACTTTTAGAGGTATGCGTTGGCATTTAAAAAATACTTTTGATTCCATTTATATTTTGGATTTGCATGGAAATTCCAATAAAAAGGAAACTACCCCGGATGGTGGTATTGATGAAAATGTTTTTAATATTAAAACAGGAGTTTCAATTATGTTAGGTGTTAAAAGAAAAAATCGTAAAAATAAAAAATTGGCACAAATTTATAAATATGATCTCTATGGTTTACGGAAAGAGAAATTTGATCAGTTAAATACTTTTAATTTAAATAATATAAAATGGTTACAAATTCCAGATAGTAATGATATTTGGAAAATTGAGGGGCAAGGAAAAGTTAATTATAAAAAAGGGTTTTCAGTAGCCGAATTGTTTCCTAAAAATACAACAGGAATTGTAACAATGGGTGATAGTTTTATTATTGATGAAGATAAGGATGTTCTTTCAAAAAGATTAAATGAATTTTTAAATAATGATGTTTCGGAAGTAGAATTGAAAAATAAATATGGTTTAGGCAAAAATTATGCTAAATGGGTTATTGATAACAAAAAAAATATAGAAAACAACCAAACTAAGCTCGTGGAATTATTATATAGACCGTTTGATGTTAGATATACTTATTTTGATAAAAATTTAGTTTGGCGAACCCGCGATCAGGTAATGAAACATTTGGTAGATAGAGATAATATTGGGTTTATAGCTTCAGGAATAAATAGGCAAGCTAGTTTGGGATATTTTTTCTTAACAAAAATTTTTACAGATTTTCATGTTCTTGATAATGCCCAAGATTCAACTTCCGTTTTTCCTTTATATTTATATTCCGAAAATAACACAAAAACCTCCAATCTTAAACCGGAAATTGTTGCTGAAATTGAAAACATCGTCGGGAAAACTCAGCCGGAAGATATTTTAGATTATATCTATGCGGTTTTGCATTCACCAAAATATCGTGAGAAATACAAAGAATTTTTGAAAATTGATTTTCCGCGTGTGCCATATCCAAAAGATAAAAAATTGTTTTGGGATTTGGTAAAATTGGGAACGGAATTAAGAACTTTGCATTTATTGGAATCACCTAAAGTCAATAAATTTATTACTACTTTCCCTAAAGGCGGTAGTGATACCATTGAAAAAGGTTATCCAAAATTCATTGAACATCCTCAAGCTCACGAAAAGCAACCTGGAAAACCGGTAAACTTGGAAGGTGCTGGAATTGGTGATGTTTTTATAAACGACGAGCAATACTTTGGTAATGTGCCAAAAGTCGCTTGGGAATTTTACATCGGCGGTTATCAACCGGCTCAAAAATGGTTAAAAGATCGTCGTGGTCGTCAATTAAGCAATGAAGATATTGAACATTATCAAAAGTTCATCGTGGCTTTGGCGGAAACGGATAGAATTATGGGGGAGGTGGATGAGGTATGGAGGGTGTAGATTTGAAGAAAAAATATTTGGTCGAAAACCAAGAAAAACATAAAAATAATATTAAAAAAATATTAAATAGTTTGGATTTTTCTGAAAATAATATTATTGCATTAATGAGTTTTTTCCGTAATCTGATAGAGTTTGATAATAGCACTCTAAATTATGAACTATTAAATTTTTTTTGCGATTGGTGTTTGCATCCACATTTAAATCGGCCAGGGAAGTCGTTTTTGTTTAGGGATATTCAACTTGAAATAGAGAATCTTAATCAATTATCAAAAAATAATGGCTCTAATGGGTTAAAGGAAAATTTTAGTAAAGCTTTTTTTGCAAGCGAAATTGCAGGAAAAATTATATCCGCCCCAGAACTTTTATTGCAAATTGAAAATATTATAAATAAAAAACTTAATTTAAAAGAGTGGCGATTGTTTAGAGATGGTTTAATTAGATGTTTGGTGAATGTGCCTTATTCACCGAATTTTGAAAAGGATATATATTATCAGCATGGAGATTTCTGGGTGTTTTTTGATATTGATTTCATTGTTTTGAACCAAAATATCGAAAAGAAAGAAGAATCTAGTGATTATGTGGCTGATTTGATTTTTTATTTTAAAAGTGGTCGTAGTATTTCCATATCATTGTCAGAAAGTTTTTAGTTTTTTATAAATTATAATTGAATTATTAATAATTGTTATGTGATGGTTTTTATATATTTATTGTGAAATATTAGTTTTATTGTTTTGTTTTAGCAAAATTTTTCATGTGATGGGTATGTGATAGTGTAAAAACAATACTCGGTTTTTGCCGAGTATCATATTATATCTAAATTAAAAAATTAGTAAAAAGTAAAATTTGTGACTAATTTGCAATTGGTTTTTTGATAACGTATTGAACAACTCCGTTTATTAAAAACTTATCAGTTTCATGTATAAAAATAATAGGGTGATTTTCAGTCGATTCAGACACTAGGGAAATAATTTTGTTCTTGGAGTCTAAAGATAGTTTTTTTATATTTGCACAATTATCGATAATAGCTAATACATAATCATTTTGTTGCGGTTGTTTGTTGGTATTAACGATAACGTAATCACCATCTTCGATGTTTTGTTTGTTGATGGCGGCTTTATTCATTGAATTTCCCGAAGCTTTAATGGCAATTAAATCGCCGCTAGCTTCAACGATTTTTTTTGACACTTTGATATAACCTTCCAGATGTTCTTTAGCAATTATGTTTGCGTCCCCACAGTTTGCAGATCCGAGAACTGGAATAGCTAAAAATAAACCTTTTGGAGTTCCATTATTTTTTAATTTTTTTATTGTACCGTTTTCTTTGTCGATTTTAATGAAACCTTCTTTTTCAAGTTTGTTTAAATGGTAAGAAATTTTGAAGGGGTGAGGTTCATCAATTAATCTGCCAATTTGTCTAAGACCATCTCTTTTGAGATTAATTTTATCGGCAAAATTCAATATTTTTTGTTGAACTTGGTGCATAATGACTTTTAAATTTTTATATTTTTAGTATAGCTTTCCCATTTTTCTTTGTCAAGTTTTACGCTTCCGCCGGATTTTTACAGGGATTTGACAGGGGGCATTTTTATTGTTATAATTTATAATGAAATCAAAAAAATAATTAATCAAAACCATGCAATTGAAATTTCTTTACTAAAAAAGACGCGTAAATTCACTGAAACGACGCGTCTTTCCTACAATAACCATAAAATATGGTTTGTCCACTGTATTTTTAGTATAGCAGGTTCTCTCGGTTTCAGCAATTATTAATTATTTATAAATTATATGATTCAAAAAGAAATTGTTAATCAAATATGTTCACATGCAGATAATGAAGGGAGTGGGTATAAAAATTGGTATTGCGGAATAGCATCGAATCCCAGAGAAAGATTATTTAGTGACCATAATGTATCAGAGAAAAATTCGTGGTGGCTTTATCGTAATGCGCAAACCGAACAAAATGCAAGGGATACGGAACAATATTTATTGAGATTAGGTTTTAAGGGTGGGGATGGCGGAGGCGATTATACGACTATTCATGTTTATGCCTATAAAATTACTAATACAACTATAGAATAATATGGTAAAAAATTTGAAATCGGGGCAAAAAGTTCCTCGTTCCGGACAATATGAAATTATTGGTGTAAGAGGTGGAGAAACTGGGGATGAGGTGACTGGTGTTAAAGGTAAAACTTTACCACCGACGCCAAAATCTGGACAGACGTATAAACTTGTTGATCCTACAAAATAGGTTATTGTCTATTTTTTAAGACTTGTCATTTATAATTATTAAAAATGGCAAGTCTTATTATTTTTAAGTAAATAATTTTTATTAGCCTCACAGGGAATATTTCTCGCCTTGCAGGCGAGAATATAATCATCGCTCACTCGGAAATGTCCAAACAAGTTTGTCCATTTCGCTCATTCGCTCGATTATCGAACCTATAGGTTTCTCATCGTCTATGGAGATACACAAATAAAAAACTCTCCTTTTGGGAGAGTTTTTTATTTGGTAGCCTCACAGGGAATCGAACCCTGATTGCCAGGATGAAAACCTGGAGTCCTAGCCGTTAGACGATGAGGCCAATAGTGAAAAATCAGTCTAAAATCTTACTTGCTTTCTGATTGTGATTATATTAAAGTATTTTATATAAATAGTCAAGAAATTTTTATGCGTATTTTGGCGATTGAAAGTTCCTGTGATGAAACCTCGGTGGCGGTCTTATCGGACAAGCGCCAGGTCTTAAATTTGGAGTTTTCATTGGTCAACAGTCAGATCAAAGAGCATAGTAAATACGGTGGTGTGGTGCCGGAAGTGGCGGCGCGTTTGCACGTTCCTAATTTGGTTAAAATGTTGGCTGAAGTCAATGAAAAATACGCCTGGAAAGATTTTGATTATATCGCCGTGACCGCCGGTCCCGGCTTGATTACCTCTTTGATGATTGGTGCCGAAAGCGCCAAAATCATTGCTCATCTTTTGAATCGTCCATTGGTGATTGTCAATCATTTAACCGCTCATTTAAATTCGGTTTTGATTAATAAACCATTATCGGCTGTTAAGTTTCCGGCTTTGGGTTTGATTGTTTCCGGTGGACACACTGAATTGTTATATTTATCTCGTTTGCATGAATATAAAGTTTTGGGAAAAACGCGTGATGATGCTGTCGGTGAGGCCTATGATAAAGTCGCCAAATTGCTCGGTTTGGCTTATCCGGGCGGACCGATTGTGTCCAAGCGTGCCATTGGCGTGGACAAAGATTATTATGATTTTCCGCGACCGATGTATGATAGCCCGAATTCTGATTTTTCTTTTTCCGGTTTGAAAACCGCTATTTTATATAAGACTCAAGAATATACTAAGTTGACTCCCAAGGTTGTTGATCGGATTTGTTATGCTTTTCAAGAAGCGGTTTTGGATGTTTTGCAACACAAAATTAAGCGTGCTTTGAAAAAATATCCGGAGGTGAAAAGTTTGATTGTTGCCGGCGGGGTGTCGGCCAACCAACGTTTGCGTGAAGTTTTTCAAGAAAAATTCGGTGATTTGGAATTGCATTTTCCGGAATTGCAATTTTGCGGTGACAATGCCGCGATGATTGCCGCGGATGCTTATTTGCAAATCAAGTTTCAAAATAAGGCGCAAATTTTAAGCGGTGCCAGTGATTTGAGTCGCTTGCGCCCCAATCCAAATTGGGAAATCAATAAATCAATATGGAGACGTTAATCGCAAAATATCAAAGTCATGGTGAGGCCGATACTGTGAAAGCGGTGGCGGATTTTTTTCAGGTTTTGAAAAAACATCAAACCCGCGTCATTTTGTTAGATGGAAATTTGGGGGGTGGCAAAACTTTTTTTACGCAGAGTTTGGGAAAGCTTTTGGGTGTTAAATCACAAATCAACAGCCCGACTTTTAATATCATGAAAATTTATGATATTCCGGCCAAAAGCAAATTACCATGGCGCAGTTTGGCGCACGTGGATGCTTATCGGTTGGATGGGTTTAATGATTTGAGCCAAATCGGTTTGGATGAGTTTTTGGCTGATGCCAAATCTTTGTTGGCGATTGAGTGGCCGAAGGATTTGCCGAAATTTTTACGCAAAATGAAAATAAATTTTTATCATGTTTTCTTCAAAGTTTTATCCAAAGACGAACGCGTTATTGAAGTCCGCGCAAATGTTTTTGAAAAATAATTTTTTCTGGCTGATTTTGTTCGCGGTAAATATCACTCTTTTGTTTTTGCATATTTTGTTTGGCGAAAACCATGACTTTTTTAGTTTTGACAGAGAATATAATTTGCCGACTGCTTGGGCCTCACTGCAAGCGTTGTTGGCGGCCGGAGCGTGGTTGTGGTGGCATCAGACGATGAAAAATGATACAATGAAAAAAATAAGTTTCGCGATTTTTAAGTTTGCCGGATTTTTTCTGTTGGTCTACATCGCGTTGGACGAGTTCTTTCAATGGCATGAATTTTTCGGGGATCAACTGGGTTTGTATTTGCAGTCAATCGGTTGGGGCGAAATGTTTTGGCGCCACAACCCCGTTTTTGCCTGGCTCTTGGTTTTCGCTCCGGCGTTGCTGGCACTGGGAATATTTTTTCTGTGGGGGGCGTGGCGGGCGTGGCCACGCGCGGTGTTTTGGCGAGTGTGTGCCGCTGCTTCATTGTTTGTGCTCGGTTCTTACGGGATGGAATTTTTGGGAAGCTTGTCTTTCAATGAAGTCTGGCAAAAAATCCCTTATTGGTATTTGATCACGATTGAAGAAACTTTGGAATTTTTGTCAATCGCATTTTTAACATCTATTTTTTACAAACAAATAATTTTAAATAAAAACAAATTATGAAGAGAACAAAAATTTTATGTACCATCGGGCCGGCGTCGCAGGAATTGGCGACTTTGCGTCGCATGGTGAAAGCCGGTATGGACGGCTGTCGTTTAAATTTTTCGCACGGTACTTATGAACATCATAAAATGTTAATCAGTAATATTCGGCAAGTGGCCGGCGAGACGGGCGTGCCTTTGGCGATTGTTCAGGATTTGCAGGGCCCGCGCATCCGAGTGGGGAAGTTGCCGGCGGAGGGTGTCACTTTAAAAGATAAAGACACCGTGGTGTTTACCGTCAATCCGAAATATAAAGATAATTATAAGAACGATAAAATTTTCGTCACTTATGAAAATCTCCCCAGCGATTTGAAGTCCGGTGATTATTTTTTGTTGGTTGATGGTTTGATTAAAGTTCAAGTTATTAAAGTGGAAGGCGATGATGTGCATTGCAAAGTATTGATTGGCGGTGTTTTAAATTCCAATAAGGGGTTGAATTTTCCGGAAATCAAACTGAGTATTTCCGCGGTGTCTGATAAAGACAAAGAAGACGTAAAATTCGGCGTGCAAATGGGCGTTGATTGGGTGGCTTTGTCATTCGTGACCAGCGCCAAAGAAGTTTATGATTTACGTTATTTGATTAAAAAGTATGAGAAGCAATTGAATTTAAAATCTGATCATAGCATTAAGATTATTTCCAAAATAGAGAAGCGTGATGCCATCACCAATATTGATGAAATCATTCAAGCGAGTGATGGCATTATGATCGCTCGTGGTGATTTGGGAATTGAAATTCCGGCGGAAGAGGTGCCGTTGAAGCAAAAAGAAATCATTGCCAAGTGTATGGCGGCCAGCAAGCCGGTGATTGTGGCGACGCAAATGATGGAATCTATGATTACCAATTCGCGACCGACGCGCGCCGAAGTGAACGATGTAGCCAATTCGGTGATTGATCATACGGATGTGGTGATGTTGTCCGGCGAGAGCGCCAATGGTAAATATCCGGTGGAAACAGTGGAGTTTATGTCTAAAATCATTAAGAAAACCGAGCAATCGGTTTATGATGATTTGACTTCACCGTTGGGAGTAAAACATAAAACCATTTCCGATATTATCAGTTTTGCCACCACTTTGTTTACGATGGATCGCAACGTGAAGTTGGTTTTAGTGGCGTCCATCAGTGGTTTAGCCGGTAGAATGGTGTCGCGTTTTCGTCCGGAATTGCCGATTTTGGTGGCGACCATGGATTATCGCGTGCAGCGACAATTGAATTTGTCTTGGGGCGTGGTGCCGTTTATGTTGCCGACTGTTACCAGTTTGGAAGAATTTAATGATCGAGCGATTGGCTATTTGAAAAAATTTAAACACGCGAAGCGTGGGGAACAAATATTGATTGTCGCCGGCGAACCGGTCGGCATCAGCAATCACATGAATCTTTTGGAAATCCGCGAGATTTTGTAGGGGAAATAAAAAACCGCCAAGAAATTCCTGGCGGGGGTGTTTTGATTTTCGAACATCTATTTGATCTTGCGATCGTAGATGTCCTGCACGGTGTCGTTGGGAATGACGCCGCAGCCGGGCAGAATGAGCGATCCCGGATAGATCGTGACATTGCTCCCGATTTCCACGCCATTGCCGATGGCACCGCCGAATTTCGTCAGCTCGGTGTTAATCGGATCTTGCGGGTGGCGGATGATGATCATCTGGTTTTTCTGGCGGAACTTGGCGTCCACCATTTTCGTTCCCGAGCCGATCAGTACATCTTTGCCCACCACACTCGCACCGATGTAGCAATTGCTGTAGATGCGGCTTTTGTCCATCACCACCGAGGCTTTGATGATCGAGCCCTGGTAGACTTTGACGTCATTGCCAATCCAGACGGACTGGGGCATGTCGGTTTGCGGGCTACTGCCGGTGATGGTGGCGCCGTGGTAAATGTGAACATTGTTGCCAATGACCACGTTCCCGGTAATGCGCACGCCACTCTCAATGATGCAGTTATCACCGATGTTGATGTTGCCTTTGAGGTAGGCGGAGCTCTCCACTTTGGTGTGGTATCCGATTTTGATAAAACCTTCGGAAAACACGTTCGGCTCCAGGACGCAATTCTCGTGGGAGTATATTTTCAGCGACCAGGGAACGAATTCTTCCCGGTGATCGTTGTAATATTTTTTTTCCGCTTCAATCAGGTTTTCCACAAACTGATTGAGTTGGTGAATGTTCACCCACGGGTATTGCATCTCCAGCAGCCATTTTTCGATGGGATTGATTTCTCCCTGGTGGCCGATAATGAACAAATCCATGTTATTGATATTCGGTATCAGTGTCATGACAAAACCCTCCTTTATGTCATGTCCATAGCGTAGGAAAAATATCGCTTTTTGTAAAGCTTGTTTTTTTGCGGTAATTTGCTACCTTATTCTTAGAGTGAAAATAAGCAAATATTAAATCATAAATAGAAAATTTATGGCATTAGTCGTGGGTTTTGTCGGTCCGATTGCCAGTGGCAAGGATGCGGCCGTGGATTACATTAAGCAAAAAATGGGAGCGGAAGTTTTCGGGTTCTCCGATGTTTTAAAAGAAATTTTGGCTTTGTTGTATTTGCCGGCTGATCGTGACCATTTGACTAAATTGTCGGAAATTGTGCGCGATGCTTTTGGTGATGACGTTTTGGCGAAAACAATTGTCGCCAAAGTTAATGATGCGAAATCTTCAGTGGTGGCGGTGGAAGGGATTCGTCGTCCGGCGGATATCGCCAATTTGAGTCAACATCCGAATTTTCATTTAATCAGTATTGAAGTGGATCCGAAGATTCGTTATGAGCGTATTACCAAACGTACTGAAAAACCGGATGACAAAGGAAAAACCTGGGAAGAATTTTTGGCGGATAATCAAAAATCCACTGAGTTGGCCATACAAGAAGTGGCCGCGACCGCGGAATTTCACGTGGATAACAGTGGAACAATGGAAGATTTATATAAGCAGTTGGATGAGATTGTGGCGAAATTATCGTAATTTTTTAAATCCTCTCTGCCTCAACGCCTCAAACAAAATTACGGTCGCTGCTTGGTGAACGTTTAAAGAATCGGCCGCGCCGAGCATCGGGATTTTTACCAAATAATCAGCTTGGTCCAAAAATATTTGGCTTAAACCTTTGTCTTCGGCGCCGACCACCAAAGCGTAACCGTCAGTGTAATCAATATCCGAATAAATCATCGTCGCATCAGGATCAGCGGCGATGATTTTTATTTTATGTTTTTTCAAGTGAGTAATTAATTCTTGCGCCGCGCATTGCGTGAAATTCAAATTAAAAATCGTGCCGGTGGACGCGCGCACCACGTTTGGGTTTCGATAGTCGGTAAGAGCGCCGGTTTGGTAAACAGCATCCAAGCCAACGCCGTCGGCGGTGCGCAGGAGCGCGCCCAGATTGCCCGGTTTTTCAATATTGTCACAAATGAGGCAGGCTGGTTTGGCCGCTAGTTTAATATCAGTCAGTTTTTTCAAATGAAATTTTGCCAGCACCAAAATTCCAAAGGGATTATTTTTATAAGCGATGCTTTCAAAAATATCTTTTGGCACTTGGTAAAAATAAGCGTCTTTGAATTTTTTTTCCAAACTTTTCAGTAAATTATTTTCGGATTTTTTCGGTAAAAAATCTTCACAAAAATAAATTTCCAAGGGCACGACGCTCGCCGCCAGCGCGCGTTCAATTTCCCGTTCGCCTTCAATCAAAATTAAATCTTTGGCGGTCTTGCCGTTTTTCTTGCGGAATTTAATCAGCTCTTTGATCTTTTCGTTTTTACGACTGGTGATTTTTATCATATGGTTATTGAAAATTAATTTTCTTCTAACTTTAATTATACACATAAAAATTTAATTTACCATTGCCCGTGAAAATGCTATAATAATCACAATCAAAATAAAATTTAAAATAAAAATTATGTACATTTTGTGGTTTAAGGAAATCGGCATCAATGATATTCCCAAAGTCGGTGGAAAAAACGCCTCGCTCGGTGAAATGTATCAAGCTTTGCGCAGCGGTAAAAATAAAATTAATATTCCCAACGGTTTTGCCGTTACCGCTGATGCTTACCGAGATTTTTTGAAGAGCGCCAATTTGGAAAAACCGATTTATTCTCTGTTAAAACATTTGGACACGCACGATATTAAACGTTTGCAAATCGTTGGTGAAGAAATTCGTCAAATGATTTTAGCGGCGGAGTTGCCCAAAGAAATTCAAACGGAAATTTTGGCTGCTTATAAAAAATTGAGTCGTGAATACGGACAAAAATACAGTGACGTGGCGGTGCGCTCCTCGGCCACAGCCGAAGATCTCCCCGACGCTTCATTTGCCGGTCAGCAAGAAAGTTATTTGAATATCAAAGGTGATTATCAATTGTTGAACGCCGTTAAGCATTGCATCGCGTCGTTATTTACCGATCGGGCGATTTCTTATCGGATTGATAAAGGTTTCAAGCATTCGGATGTCGCATTGTCCGTGGTGGTGCAAAAAATGATTCGTTCCGATTTGGCGTCCAGTGGCGTGATGTTTACGATTGATACGGAAACCGGATTTTCCAATGGCATTTTAATCAACGCCGCCTATGGTTTGGGAGAATATATTGTCAAAGGCGTGGTTACGCCCGACGAATATTTATTGTTTAAACCGGCTTTGATTAAGGGCGATAATCCGATTATTAAAAAACAATTGGGTAGCAAGGAACATAAATTGATTTACGCTCAGGGCGGAAATAAAAGCACCCTTGATGCTTTAGTGGCGGTGGAAGATCGTCATCAATATGCTTTGACTGATAAAGAAATTATTTTGTTGGGGACGTGGGGCGCGGCGATTGAAAAGTATTATAAGAAACCGATGGATATTGAATGGGCGAAAGACGGCGTGGATGGTAAATTGTATATTTTGCAGGCTCGTCCGGAAACCGTGCAGTCGCAAGAAAATAATTTACGTTTGGAAATTTATCGTTTGTTGGGGAAAGGAAAAACTTTGTGCAGCGGTAGTAGTGTCGGCAGTAAAATCGCTCACGGCAAAGCTCATTTGATTAAGAGTGTCAGCGAGTTGAAAAACTTTCAGCCCGGTGAAATTTTGGTGACGGAAATGACCGATCCCGATTGGGAGCCGGTAATGAAAAAAGCCAGCGCCATTGTCACCAATTCCGGCGGACGCACCTGCCACGCCGCCATCGTTTCTCGCGAGCTCGGCATTCCTTGCGTGGTCGGCACCAAAACCGCCACCAAGAGCATTAAACACGAGCAAGAGATTACCGTTGATTGTTCTCAGGGTGAGCAAGCTTTTGTTTACGGTGGTTTTGTAAAATATAAAATTGAAAAAGTTGATTTGAAAAAATTGCCGAAATTGAAAACCAAATTGATGTTGAATATCGGCGAGCCGGAAGCGGCTTTCAAACATTCGTTCCTTCCCAGTGAGGGCGTGGGTTTGGCGCGTTTGGAATTTATCATCAATAATTCCATTGGTATTCATCCGTTGGCTTTGTTGGATTTCAAAAAACTGGATGCGGATTTGCAAGCGAAAATTGAGGAGAAAACCGCTCACTATAAAGATAAAAAACAATTTTTTATTGATAATTTGGCGCAGGGCGTGGCGCAAATCGCCGCCGCTTTTTATCCGCGTCAGGTGATTGTTCGTTTTTCCGATTTTAAAACCAATGAATACGCCAATCTTTTGGGTGGGCAAGTGTATGAGCCGAAAGAAGAAAACCCGATGATCGGTTGGCGCGGGGCGTCGCGTTATTATGCCAAAGAATTTTACCCGGCGTTTTGTTTGGAATTGGAGGCAATGCGTAAGGTTATTTATGAATTGGGTTTGGATAATTTGGCTTTGATGGTGCCTTTCTGTCGCACCGAGGGTGAAGCACAGCAAGTTATGGATATTTTAAAGCGTTATAATTTGCGTTCAGCCGCTCCGATTTTCATGATGTGTGAAATTCCATCCAACGTTATTTTGGCTGATAAATTCGTCAAATATTTTGATGGTTTTTCCATCGGCAGTAATGATTTGACTCAATTGGTTTTGGGTGTGGATCGTGATTCGGCCTTGGTTAGTGCCGTTTATGATGAACGAAACGAGGCGGTTTTGCGTTTGATTGAGCAATTTATCAAAACCGTCCATAAATATAAGAAAAAAGTGGGGATTTGCGGGCAAGCGCCATCTGATTATCCGGATTTCGCCAAGTTTTTATTGAAAAACAAAATTGATACAATTTCGCTTACCCCGGATTCCTTGTTAAGTACTTATACGAGTTTAGGCAAAATGTAGGTTGTTATTTGGCAGTAATCTAAAATTCTGTTATAATTAACACAAGATTTTTAATCCTCTTCTTATGGTATTTAAAAATAAAGAAAAAAATAAAACTCAAGATCAGTCGGTTTTGGATTTGATGGAAATTGAAAAGCGCGAGGAACAGCATTTGTATGATTCCATGCCGGAAAATGCCTTGGATAAGTTGGGGTTTTTGATGGATAATGTGCAGCCGAGCAATTCTCAATCTTTTGAAAATGATTTTCAAAATTTAATGGATAATTCATACATCAACGAAGTGGAGGGTGAGTTGGCGTTGGATGTATATGAAGATGAGGGACAAATCGTGGTGCGCGCGCCGATTGCCGGCGTTGATTTGGCGGATTTGGACATAAATTTCAGCCAGGGCGTGTTGACGATTAAGGGCGAACGTAAGGGCGGTCAATCAATTAAAGATGATAAATATTTTATCAAGGAATGTTTTTGGGGAAAGTTTTCTCGTTCCATTTTGTTGCCTGATGAGATTGATAGCGGAAAAATCAAGGCTCACATTAAAAATGGGGTTTTGACTGTTGTCTTGCCAAAATTGGAATTACCTAATAATGTGAGTATAGCAATTAAGAAATTATAATACTTATGACTGCGCCTTTTTTATCGGCTGTCTTGGACCGCTTTGAGGGCGACAAGGCAGTTATTCGTTTTGACGATGGCCAAACTTTGGTTTTGCCGACAAATGATTTGTTTAAGCAGTACAAGGAAGGGGATGCCCTTTATTTTTTAATTTCTCCGGACAGTGATTTGACTGCCGGGCGGGAGAAGCTGGCGCAAGCGTTATTAAATGATTTATTAAATAAGAATAAGGCATAATTATGAGCAAAAAGCATAAGAAAAAATGGCAAAATCGGCCGGATGATGCGTCCCAGACACAATCCGCTGAGCCAACTGAAGTGTCGGCGGTGTTGGTTGTGAACAGTGAAGATTTGGCGAAAACTTTGGAAAACGCTTTGCCCGATCAAAACAAAGAATTAAATTTAATTATTTCAGAGCCTAAAAAACCTTTGCCATGGAAAGGAATTTTGTTTTTTGCGTTGGGCGTGGGGTTGCTCGTTGGTCTGAATTTCGGTTTGCAATACGGAATGTCTTATTATTTTAAAAACAAGATTTTGCCGGGTGTGACCGTGAACGGCACACAATTGGCTTACATGTCTTATGATGATGCCTGGCAAACTTTAAATAATCGTTGGGAAAGTTATTGGCAAAGTGCGGATTGGGAGATTTTGGATAAACCGGCGCCGGTAACCGCCTTCCCGAGCGAAGATGAAAATTTGGCTAAGCAAGATGATATTGTGGTTTTAAAGTTTTTGGCTGATCAAAATTATTGTCGTTTGGATGAAACGGTTTTGCGTGAGCAAGTGTTTGCTTACGGTCAAAATCAATGGTGGATTAAGAGTTTGCCTTTGTTATGGCAAGATAAAGACTTTGCCATTCCATTGGCTTGCGATAGTGTTGCTTTGAATAGTTTTTTGAATGATAAATTATTGCCTTTGGAAAGTCCGGGTGAAAACGCGCGTTATCAATTTGATGCTGCCGGTAATTTGACGATTGTGGAAGGTAAGGTGGGGCGTGTCGTTGATTATGAAGATTTATTGTCACAAATTAAAACGCAATTACCGTTGATGCAAGATTTAAGCTTGTCTTTGAAATGGCAAATTGAGGATCCGCAGGTGCGCGGCAGTGATTTGGAAGCTTTTAAAAATACCTATTTGTCTTATTTGGAAAAGAGCGTGGAATTGCAATTGCCCAAGTGGACCAGTGGTTTGGATTCAATCGCGGTAACTCGTTCTTATGATGATATGCGTAACAGTAATCCGGAAGATTTAACTAAGTATTACAATACCGCTAAGGATATTTATAATTTTACCACTACTGATTTGCGTATTGATGCTAAAGAATTGGCAGCCAAAGCGGCGGATTTGAGCACGGTTGCGACCTTGAAAATTAAAAATTTCGCTGATGATATTGTGTTTTATAAGGACGATAAAAATCAGTTGATGATGAAAATCAATGAAGAAGATTTGGGCAAATGGCTTGGTGATGTTAACGAAAATATTAAGATTGAGGCGGTTTCGGCGATTTTGGAAATGGAAGAAGTGACGGCGCCGGTTGACAGTGAAGCCGGAGAAACCGAAGCTACAAAAAAATATCGTGTGAAGAAGTTCGTCAGCCCGAAAGCCGGACGTGCTTTGAATATTGAAGAATCGGTATCCTTGCTTAATGCTTTATTCCAAGCGGAAGAATTTGCTGAAAAATTATCTTTGCCGGTGGTCTTTCAATCTCCGACTGATGAAAATTTACCTAATAATCCTTTGAAGATTCAGGAATTGGTTGGTTTGGGGGTTTCTAATTTTTCCGGTAGCCCCGCTAATCGTATTCATAACATTAAAACCGGTGCCGGAAAACTAAATGGTTTATTGTTGGCGCCGGGGGAAGAATTTAAGACGATTATTAATTTGAAACCGTTTACTGCCGGTGGTGGTTATTTGCCGGAATTGGTGATTAAAGGCACCGAAACCATTCCGGAATATGGTGGTGGTTTGTGTCAGGTGGGCACGACGTTATTCCGTGCGGCGATTGATGCCGGTTTACCGATTACCGAGCGCCGTCCGCATCGTTATGATGTCAGTTATTATAAGCCAACCGGCACGGACGCGACCATTTATGATCCGCATCCGGATGTGCGATTTGTGAATGATACCGGTCATTATATTTTGTTCCAAACTTACACTGTTGGTTATAATTTATATATTGAGTTGTGGGGTGTGTCTGATGGTCGCTTGGTGGAAAAAACCGACGCCACTCAATATAATTATGTTTATCCGCCGGCCGCGAAATATGTGGATACCACGGATTTGGCTCCCGGGGTGGTTAAACAGAAAGAAAGTTATCATGTCGGTGTGACCGGTGAATTTTGGTGGAGGGTTATTTATCCGGATGGAAAGGTTAATTTTAAGAAGTGGATCAGTAAATATTCTCCTTGGCAACAAGTATTCTTGCGTGGGGTAGAGGCTTTGCCGGCTGACGGTTCGGTTGTTCCGCCAGCTGATGGTGGTACGACTCCGGAAACTCCGGCCACGCCCCCAGCCGAACCGGTAGTTCCGCCCGCCACCTAGTTTCCCCTTAAATTTATGGTTAAAAATACTAAAAAACCTCCCGCAGAACGGGAGGTTTTTTAGTTTACTCGATCATAATCTGTAAACAAAAGAGGGCAAGAGACTTACCCGATGGAAAATTCTAGTTAACACAAAGTGTTAACCGGAGTGATCCGCCAGAGTATGTCCCATTCTTTCGTGCCCCCTTTTGACTACAGACTATCTTAGCTTGTTGGAATGATAACACAGGTTTTAAAGTTTGTCAAGAGCTTTTGGTGGTTAGTCTTTCGCTTTTGGAAAAGGAATTATATCAACGTCATCCCTTCCATAGGTAACCGTCAGTGTTTGCCCTTCTTTTTGGTTGCTGTCATATCCACCATCTTTGGGGTTAGAGGTGGTCCCCAAATTAAAAAACTGATGTTTCTTTTTCTTTGGTTGGGTTTTTTCCAGGTTTTTTATTTCCTTATCGGTGTAATTATTTGCTATTTTATTTAAAATATTTTGATACTGTTGGATGTTGTTTTCCATTAACATTATTATTTTTTGATATTCAACGGATCCAATTGGGTCGTTTCCAAGTTTTGTTAAAAAACGATTACAAACCGATTTGAATTTTTCTACATTTAAGTCGTCTAAGTTTTTATTTGTTTTTTCAAAAATTTTCGTAATTTGTGAATCGATTTTTTCGGGCATTGACAGTTTTTGTTTTAGAAGTGAATCTACCGTTCCCATTTCTACATTTTGTCCTCTTAACGAAACCATTACTTCACTAAGATTTTTGTGCATTGTTTTGAAAAGATCACTATCTCCTTGTCCATCTTCTTTCAGTTCCAACATATATTCCAGATAGCCATCCAGTTTTTCAGTAATTTCAAGATTGCGATATTTATATAATGGATAATTATCCAATAAATCATTTTGGATTTTGTGTAATTCACTTACGATGTGACGCGCGACATCTTTACTATTTGGGAGGTCAGGATTTTGCGTGAATTGTAAGATATATTTAAATTCCAGAGTTTCTTTTTGTTGCTGTTTTTCTTTTATTTCTGAAGTTTTTTGCTTTGCTTCCGTGATTACTTGTTCAATTTCGCGAATGTCCTTTCCGGATATTTCTCTAGGACTTTCTTGATAGGAGTATTGTTGTTTGTTTTTTTCAAAGTATTCTTTGAAAATTTGATCCTTTTCGACCGCTTGAGATGGTCGAATGGTTTTAATATATTCTCGATACTCATTTGATGATTCATTGAGTTCTTCAATTTGATTTTTAACGGTTGAAAGTTGTTTTTCTCTATCTTCCTGAAATTTTTGTGTTATTGGTGATTTTGGTTTTTCAGTAGCCTGGGCGGTATTGGAATAAGTTAATAATGATAAAACCGGAAGCGCTGCGGCCATTATCCCTCTTTTTAGTGCCGAAGATTTTTTGTGCGGTGGTGTTTCTTTCTCCGGTTGTGGTGTCTCGCCGGGTTTTTCTTTAAACTGCATATTTTTATTTTATGTGTAGATTGTTTCTATTATAACATGTTTTATTTTCCCTACAAAAAAAAGACCAGAAATTGGTCCTTGATTGTGAGTTACTGTGATAGAACGAGGCAGTCTTGCAGATTGTCGGTTTTGACGCCGACCGCTTTGCCCCATTCTTCATCAAAAAGCTCCTTTGCGGTGCCTTTGATGGCATATTTCCACCGCTTGATGTCATCATCGTAGTGGTGGAATTTGTCATAGCCGTCCATTTGGCTGGATGCCATGTTGATCAGGTTGTTAACCCTGATCCTGATTTGAGCATAAGCGCCAATCAGTTCAATCAACAGCGGATCGCTGTGATCGACCAGCTCCTGCACTTGCAGGAGAATGATTAACTGATTGAACTGGCACTCCAGCTCAAAGATGGTACCGAGTGCAGCGTCAAAGGTTTCTTCGGCGACGCCGCCACCGGAAGTCCTGATTCTTTTTAGAAGTTTCCTTCCTTGGGCCAAACTGAGAAAACTGGTGAAGGTTTGTACCCCGGCCATGTTTTCCAGTTTGGGTTTTTTCCTTTCGTTTGTGGAATTTTCCCTTTTTGTGGGAGCTTTTTCATGATAGGGAAGGACAATTCTAGCCAAGAGTCCTTCCACTTCCTTGTATGTTTCCCGGAATTCCCTTTTCAAGGCTTCCGGTCTTAAGTGTGTGCAGTTCATGGCTGGTAGCCTCCTTGTCCTACATTTTTAGTTAATCATTTTTGTTTATCTTTGTCAATGCATTTTGGGCGTGTGGATTTGACAAAGCTAATCTGATTCTATATATTATAAACATCTTTTAAGCAATTTTTTTATAATTTAAATAATTTTTATTAAAAATTATGTTGAGTATTCGTTTAATCCGAATCGGAAAGACCAAACAACCAAGCTACCGTTTGGTGGTGATGGAAAAGAGCAAGGATATTTGGGCCAATTATTTGGAAAATTTGGGCCATTATAATCCGCGCAGCAAAGAAGCGGAATTTGCCAAGGATCGCATTGAATATTGGGTTGGCAAAGGCGCTCAATTCAGTAAGACCGTCAATAATTTGTTGATTACCCATAAAGTGATTGATGGCAAGAAAAAAGCCATTACTCATATCAGCAAGAAGCGTAAAGCCAAATTGGAAAAAGAAGCGAAGTAATAATATGAAAAATCCTCCAGTTGGGGGATTTTTTGTTTGTTGCTTCAAGTCATTTTTTAAAGTATAATAAGATAAATTATCAGAGAAAATATCAAATAAAAAATATAAATTAAAATTTATGGACACTAAGCAAAATTCGGTGTATCGGTTTATTTGGCGTGACGCTTTTAAATTCACTTGGCGCAATAAATACTTATGGATTTTGGCCTTGCTGGCGATGTTTTTCAGCAATATTGGGGTGGTAAGTCATTTGTTAAAATATAAGGATTATGTGCAAGCCGGCGCCGATATTTTTGCTTGGGACAATTTTGTGAAATATTTTTTGTCATTGTTTAAATTGGATTTTTGGCAAGATTTATTTATGACTTCTTGGCCAATCGGGATTTTGGCGTTTGTGTTGACAGGCGCTTTGGTGTTGATTTTGGTCTGGCTCAGCGTTAATTCACAAATCGGGATTGCCGAAAGTGTAAAACACTATGTTCAGGGATTGAAGGGCCAATTATCCCGAGAACAACTTTTGGGTAAAGCGCAAAATAAATTTTTACCGGTTTTGTTTATCAATATTTTACGTCAGGGTTTAATATTTTTAATCGGTGGTGCGATCGCCGTCCCGTGTTTATTGTATTTGTATAATTCTGATGTTTTCGGTTTGTATTATTACGTGGCGTTAGCGGCGGTTTTGTTCTTGTTGTCAATCATTTCTTTTGTCGCTTTTTATATGTTTGCTTATGTGGTTATTTATAACAAGAGTTTGGGGCAAGCTTTGAAATCCGCGGAGGCGTTATTCAGTAAGAATTGGTTGGTCAGTTTGGAAATGGCTTTGTTCTTGTTCTTTGTGGAAATATTTATTGTTTTGTTGATGAACGCCTTTTTCTTGTTCATTTTGTTGGCGATTTTCTGGCTCTTACAAATTCAAAGCGCTTTCTTGGTTTTGAGTTTGGTGGTTTTGGTTTTCATTTTTGCGATTTTCACGATTTTCTTGATGGCTTGGTTGTATAATTTTCAATTTGCCAGCTGGTTATTGTTGTTTTTGCGATTGCAGGATGGCTCAGCAAGCAGTAAAAGTTCTCGTTTGTTAAAGAAAATTTTAAGCAAAAAGAAAAAATAAATTGTTATGAATATCAGTGATTTGATTAAAAAATCAGGAGGAACGCCCGCCGCCCCCGCGCCGGCGAAAAGCTCGCCGTCCGGCGCCGCCAAGGTTACTTTGCAAACGCAAGAAACCAAGAACGCCTTGGAGGAAAAAATGAAAGAGTTGGAGATTAAGCATCAGGAAGAAGTGGTGCAAGCCAAAGCCCAATCTTTTGGTGTGCCGTATATCAGTTTGGTGGGGATGCCGATTATGGCGGACGCGTTGGCGGTAATTCCGGAAGAAGATGCCATGAAATATGGTGTTTTGTCGTTTTTTTATAAACAAAATGAAAATTGGAAATTGGGCGTTTTGAATTATCCGATTAGCGAAGAAACGCAAGCTTACATAAAAACCATTAGTGATAAAGAAAAATTGCAACCGGAAATTTATTTGATTTCCGAGGAGAGTTTAAATCGTGCCAAGAAATTATATGCCAGCGTGCCAAAATACACGGAAATTCAGAGTGGTGTAAATATCACTGAAGAAGATTTGAAAAAATATGAAAGTGAGCTGTCGGATTTTCGTCAGTTAAATGAGAAAATGTTGCAAGTGAATATCAGTGATATTATCACTTTGATTATTGCCGCCGCTTTGAAATTTCGTTCTTCGGATATTCACATTGAGGCGGAAGAAAAAGACGTGAAAGTGCGTTTTCGTATTGACGGTTTGTTGCATGACGCGGCCACCTTGCCGGCGGATTTTTGGAAAAAGTTGATTTCGCGTATTAAATTGATTGCCGGTTTAAAAATCAATGTTTCCGATGTACCCCAAGACGGACGTTTTACGATTTTTATGACCGAAGATAAGATTGATGTTCGTGTGTCCGCTTTGCCGACCTCTTACGGTGAGTCTGTGGTAATGCGTTTGTTGAAATCTTCCGCCGCCAGTTTGGCGTTCGTGGATTTGGGCTTGCGTGGTTTGGCGCAAAAACGTTTGGCCGAGGAAGTGCAAAAAACCAATGGTATGATTATCACCACCGGGCCGACCGGGTCCGGTAAAACCACCACCTTGTATGCTATTTTGAATAAATTAAATGATTCGGAAACAAAAATTATCACCTTGGAAGATCCGGTTGAATATAAATTGAAAGGTATCAATCAAAGTCAGATTGACCATTCCAAGGGTTATACTTTTGCCGATGGTTTGCGTTCAATCTTGCGTCAGGATCCGGATATTGTGATGGTCGGTGAGTTGCGTGATTTTGAAACGGCGGACGTGGCGATTAACGCCGCGTTGACCGGTCATTTGGTGATTTCCACCATTCACACCAATAGCGCCGCCGGAGCGATTCCACGTTTTATGGCGATGGGCGTGAAGCCGTTTTTGTTGGCGCCGGCGTTGAACGCGGTGATTGGGCAGCGTTTGTGTCGTCGGGTGTGCGATGCGTGTAAAGAAGAAATTAAATTGGATGAAGAAACTTTGCAAAAGGTGCTTGCCGAATTAAAACAAATTCCGGAAGCGGCCGGTGAAAAAATTGATTTTAATAATTTAAAATTTTATAAGGGTAAGGGTTGCGATAAATGTTCCGGTTTGGGCTACAAAGGCCGAATCGGTATTTATGAAATTTTCACCATGAATCCGGAAGTGGAAGCGGTGATTTTGAGCGGACAACTCTCCGAATATGTGATTCAGGATATCGCGCGCAAAAGCGGTATGGTGACAATGATGCAGGATGGTTTGTTGAAGTGTTTGGATGGTATCACCACCGTGGACGAGGTGTTTAGAGTGGCTTTGTAAAAATATGGAAAGTTTAATATTCATTATTATCATTATTAGCGTAATTATTTTATATAATGTTTTTTTTACATTAAAGCAAATTTTTAATAATTCTCAAGAATATATAAAATTACTACCAAATGTAGAAAAATTAAAAAACTTAGAAAAATTAATAGATTTGCACGAGCGAAAAGTACTTTCTGATTATAAAATTTTACAAGAACAAGATGCTTTTCGTTTGCAAAATTGGATTGAAAAAGTGGATAAAGATAAGAATGCTTTGGAAATATTAGCTAAGCAAAAATCAATGGGGTTTCCATGGCTGGCAGAGGCTTATGCAGACTATTTTTATTTATACGATATTGAAAGAGAAAAGTCGTTAAAAACCCGTGCCTTTAAAGCTATAGAAATTGTAAAACAGATCAAGGAAGAAAAAAAACAGTTGATTAAAGAAAATAAATTTGTTCATTACAAAAATAGATATTATGAAAATTTGTTTCCATGGATAGTTGATTTGGTTGCGGAAACGGAAGATGAATATATACCAAATTTTATTTCGACAACTACGGATGAGGAGAAAAACGATGATGATCGCGTTATGGATTTTTTAACAATTGAAGAATACAAAAAGCTTCCTACCGCAGAAAGAAATCAATTGGCTTTAGATCGTTATTTAAAAAGTCGTAACAAGTCCAAGTGGTCAATTGGTAGGGATTATGAAATGTATATCGGTTGGTTGTATGAAAGTGATGGGTGGGTTGTTGAATATAAAGGAATTTTAGATGGATTGGAGGATTTGGGTAGAGATATTATAGCCAAGAAGAAAAATGCTATTTGTGTTATACAGTGTAAGCATTGGGCTCAATACAAAACAATTCATGAAAAACACATTTTTCAGTTGTTTGGTACGACGATGGAGTATTGGCTGAAAAATTTTGGTAATAAATATGATAATCACAACCAGAAGTTTTTTGAATTTTCACAAGCTTTATTAAACAAAACGTTAAGACCAATTTTTATATCTTCGACTAATTTATCTGATAAAGCGAAGGAGGTTGCCGAAGCATTAAATGTGGAGATAGTAGAAAATAAAATTATTGATGAATTTCCTAGGATTAAATGTAATATAAATTATGATGAGTTTGGTTTTCCAGCAAAAATTTATCATTTGCCTATGGATCAACAATACGATAGAACAATTATTACTAAAAATAAGGGGGAATTTTATGCTTTTACTGTACGTGAAGCGGAGGCAGGGGGCTTTCGCAGGGCATTTAAACATAGATTTTAACCGATATTTAATATAAAAAAATTATGTAGTTAAAAGTATCGAATTCGACACGGTTAAAAATATGAACATCACCAATCAACTATATTTTACGGAAAGAAAAGCGTGGCGCGCGTGGCTGGCGAAAAATCATGCTAAAGAAAAGGAGGCGTGGTTGGTTTATTATCGAAAAGCATCCGGCAAACAAAGAATTCCTTATAATGACGCGGTGGAAGAAGCGCTTTGTTATGGTTGGATAGATAGCACTTTAAAGCGTATTGATGATGAAAAGTTCGCCCAACGATTTACCCCCAGAAGAAAAAACAGTGTTTTGTCGGAAATGAATAAGGAGCGAATCCGTCGTTTGATAAAAGCAAAACGCATGACGGCCTTTGGATTGAAAGCGGTTGCCCATGCTTTTGATCATCAAAAAGATAAAAAAGAAAAATTGTTTATTGCCAAAGATATTCTGAAAGCTTTAAAAGCCGACAAGGATGCTTGGAATAATTTTCAAAATTTACCAGAAGGCTATAAGAAGGTGAGAATTGCTTTTATTGAGGGGCGGCGTCGGCATGGCGCTGAGTTTTTTCAAAAAAGTTTACAGTATTTTGTAAAAATGACCGCGAAGAATAAAAAATTTGGGATGTTACGATAGTTTGGTAAAAAAATTCCCCGCGTAACGGGGAATTTTTTTTATTTATTCATTTTCGTTGTTGTCCATTTCCGGTTCGGCGCCTGGATTTTCCTCCATTGGTTTTTCCGTTTGCGTCGGTTCCGGGTTTGGCATGGTGTATTCACATTTGATGCATTTAATCATGTTTTTCTTGTCGTAGAACATGGTATTGTCGCATTTTGGACAAGGTTTATCATAAGGTTTATTCCAGTTGGCAAATTTGCAAGTAGGGTAGTTGGAACAGCCGTAAAACAACTTACCTCGTTTGGTTTTGCGCTCTACAATCTCGCCTAGACCACATTCCGGGCATTTGATTCCCATGGTAATCGGTTGCGTATGTTTGCAAGTAGGGTAATTGGAGCAGGCAATGAATTTCCCGAAACGACCGTGTTTGATCACCAAATCACTGCCACATTCCGGACATTTGCCACCGGTTTTCTCCGGTTCTTTATTGTTGTCTTCCGGCGCATCTTTGGAATTGTTTTTGGTGTATGTGCATTCCGGATATTTTGAACATCCCCAGAAAGCGCCAAAACGTGATTTCTTTAATCTTAATTTGCTACCACATTCCGGACAGACCTCATGTGATAATTCTTCCAGCTTTTCATCGGTAACGTTTTTTTCTTGTTCCAGTAAGTTTTTTTCAAACGGTTTATAGAAATCACTGACGATTTGTTTCCATTCGTGTTTGCCTTCGGCAATTTCGTCAAAGTTTTCTTCCAGTTTGGCGGTAAATTGGTAATCCACGATGTCGGGGAAATATTTAACCAACAGATCATTAACGAACATCGCCGTGTCGGTCGGTTTTAGTTTTTTATCTTCTTGGATAATATAGCCGCGTTGTTGGATAGTGCTTAAAGTCGGGGCATAAGTTGATGGTCTGCCAATCCCATATTCTTCCAAAACTTTAATTAAAGAGGCTTCGGTGTAGCGAGCCGGCGGTTCGGTTTGATGTTCTTTGGAAGCGATATTTTTCAAATCAACCGGATCTTTTTCTGACAATTCCGGTAAAATATTTTCACTGACGCTGACTGTATAGATTCGGCTGAAACCGTCAAATTTCAAAGTGGCGCCATTGGCTTTAAATTCAATTTTTTTGTCTTGATTGCTGATGGTGACGGCACGGTTATTAACAATCATTTCCGGCAATTGCGTGGCTAGGGCGCGTTCCCAAATCAATTTGTATAATTTAAAAGCGCGATCTTCCAAATAAGGGCGGACACTTTCCGGTGTGCGATAAATTGAGGTCGGACGAATGGCTTCGTGTGCTTCCTGCGCGTTTTTACTTTTATTCTTGAAAGTTCTTTCTTTATCCAAAGAATATTCCGCCGGCAAAGTATCTTTAATATATTTTTGAGTTTCGCTGATGAAATCGGCAGATAAATTTAAAGAATCAGTACGCATGTAAGTGATTAAACCGATGGATTCTTTTTTTCCCAAGGTGACACCTTCATATAGTTTTTGCGCCAATTGCATGGTTTGTTTGGCGGAAAAATTTAATTTATTGTTGGCCGCTTGTTGAAGAGTGGAAGTGGTGAAGGGCGGAAAAGGAGATTTCTTTGTGGTTTTTTCTTCAATGCTCGCCACGTGATATTTTTCATCGCGTGCCACGCGCATCATTTCGTCGGCGTTTTCCGCGGAATCAATGCCGTGTTTTTTGATTTTTTCACCGGCGTATTTAATCATGTCAGCTTGAAAGGTGGCCGGAGATTTTTCAAAATCAGCGGTGATGCTCCAATATTTGATGCTTTTGAAAGCTTCAATTTCTCGTTCGCGCTCTACCACCAAACGCACTGCCACGGATTGCACGCGGCCGGCGCTCAAACCGTAACTGATTTTTTTCCACAGGAATGGGGATAACTTGTAGCCAACTAAACGATCAATAACGCGGCGCGCTTGTTGCGCATCCACCAATGGTAAATCAATTTCGCGTGGTGCCGTTAAAGATTTTTCAATCGCTTTCGGAGTAATTTCATGGAAAGTAATGCGATGAGTTTTTTTCCCTTTTAAATTCAAAGCGTGGGTTAAGTGCCAAGCAATCGCTTCTCCTTCGCGGTCTTCGTCAGTTGCCAAATAAACAATATCGCTTTCTTTTAAAGCTTTTTTAAGGTCGGCCACTTTTGGTTTGGCCTTTTCGGTGATGTCATATTCCGGTTCGAAATTGTTGGCAATATCAATGCCCATTCCTTTTTCCGGCAAATCACGCACATGCCCGAAAGATGATTTTACAATATAATTTTTACCCAAAAATTTGGCGATTGTTTTCGCTTTTGTGGGAGACTCTACAATGACCAACGCTTTTTCTGAAGCCATATTTTAAATTGATAATGTTTTTGAATTGTTATCACTATAAAGCTTTTTCAGAAATTTTTCAAATATAATAGTAAGCGCCCGCCTTTTTAATGAGTTTTTGGCTTTCCATGTTTTGCAACAATTCCACCAAAACATCCCAAGATAAATTTTGCGCATCCAGCAATTCGTCCAAAGTTTTGGGTTTAAATAGTAAATTAAGAAGATTGTTTTCTTCCAATGAAAGCTGACGCGGCGCCACCGTCGTTCCCGCTTGGTTCAGTAGGGGGAGTTGTGCCTTCAAGTCCTGCGCGGAGTGAATAAGTTTGGCGCCGCTTTGTATCAGCCGATGTGAGCCGAGAAAATTTTCATCATTAAAACGTCCCGGTACCACCAAAATGTCGCGATTAAATTGCAAAGCCAGATCGGCGGTAATCAGCGAACCGGATTTTTCACCGGCCTGCAAAATCAGCGTCGCTTGGCTCAGTCCGGCAATGATGCGATTGCGACAGGCGAAATCTTGTTTGAAAATTTCTTCTTCCGGATAAAATTCGCTGATTAACAAGCCGGATTTTTCCAGATCATGCCATAAATCACGATTGGCCGCCGGATAGCAATAATTTTTTTTGAAACCATAACCAAGCACGGCGACGGTTTGGCCGTTTCCGCGCAGGGCGTGGCGGTGCGCCAAACTATCAATGCCGTGGGCGAAGCCACTGACGATTACATATTTTGCCAAAACCTCACTGTCCAGCAATTGTTCCAGCGCGTCCCGGCTGTAGGGCGTGGCGCGGCGGCTGCCGATAACACTCAAACACGGTTGGCGCAGCAATTCCGTATTTCCTTTGGCAAACAGAATTATCGGGGGAGAGGAGATTTCCCTGAGCCAGTGCGAGTAATTTTCATCTTTGATGTAAATGGTTTGAATCTTTTCTCGCTCAAGCTTGGTTAGCTCCTCCTCCGGCGACACCAAATTTTTTCTCCGGTCAAAAATTTCTTGTTTTGTTGAATTTAAAAACTTGCGTAAGCGTTGGCTTTCCCACAAGTGTCGCCAGTCATCGGTTTCGTTCAGTAATTTCCAAATCCGAGGACTGATTAAATGCAATTTTAACAAGGCTAACAAAAATCCAAGCTGATGTTTGTCTAACATAGATTGTTGTTTAAGGTATTTTTGAATCGAAGATGGGGGTATTATAGCACAATGAACGTTAAATTAACGTAAACTTTTTCAAAGTTATCCACAACTTTACATCCTCCTATTTTTTTCTTCCAACAATAACGCCTACCGGCGCTTGCCCCCTTTTGTGAGTACAAAAGGGGGCACCAAAAAACGCCGCCAGCTAGCTTGTACGGAAAATTTGTAAGGTTCGTTGGCCTTTCCTCGCAAACTCGTCATCGTTTTGTCTTTTGTAAATCCAAAACGATTGACTCGCACAGACTGCTCGGATTTTGCTTTCAGCAAAACCAGGCCATCTCACCTTCAAATTTTTGCCTCCACAAGCTAATAGGCGGCAACATATGTGGTAAAACGGCAAAAGCAAGTTTTTATTCTATTGGCCCTTCTTAATTTTTATAACGTTCATTGGCTTGTAGTATTGTCATTCCTAAAATAAGTTCGGCATGACAGAAAAACAAAAATTTGCTTATGATTGCTTCATCATAGTCCATCAGATAAAAATACAAATAAAATCACATCAGACGAAGCCGCTTCGTGCTAGCGCACTCTCGCGGGAGGACTCACAGAGTTCAAGACCCCTAATCCCCGATCACCAATTTATGTAAACCGTTTTCGGTGGCCAAGTATAAGATAGAATGTTTTTTGTCACTGATTAAACCTTTGATTTGTCCGTCCAGCGTCCAAGTGTAAATGTTGCGTTGGTTGCCGCGTCCGTCCAACTCAATGATTTTTAATTCATTGTTGATGGTGTAATACAGATATTCATTGCTGTTGTGCCATTGTAAATTTTCCGGAGTTTGGCTGAGACGAGTGAGCAGGTAAGTGTCACCTTTTTTCTCAGTGCTATAAAAATTTTCCAAAGTCCAGATTTCAAAAGTGTTGGAGGAGTAAGTGAATTTATTTTTGCTCGGACTCAATTTCAAATCAATGGCATTGATTTCTTGAAAAGTCAGTTGATCTTTGTTGGCGACAAACAAATAAGATTTTTTCGCCATTAAATCTTTAACGCGGAAAATTCCGGCGGTCAAAGTTTGTAATTGATAGTCGCCGGCGTTGAAATCCATCAATTTGGTGGTTTCGTCTTTTATTAATTGATATAAGGTGACGTTCTCAGCGTTGTTTTGCAGATAATAAATATTTTGATTGAGCACGGTGGCGGAGGCGGTGTCTGTCGGTAAATCCGCCAGTTTTAAAGTGCTGCGATTATTGATGTTGATTTGCCACAATTGATTGACGCTGTTTAAAACGTAAAGAACATTATCATTATCACTGTTCCATTGATATTGTTTGATTGTTTCCGGCAGCAATAATTTGTCCAAATCCATTGGATCTTCACTCAAATTATTGATGTTGAAAATTTGATGTTTACCGTTGTTTTTCCATAAAAAGTATGAGGATTGAGCGGACCAGTCACCGGCTTCCACTTCCGCGGTGGCGTTGCTCAACGGATTGATGACTTGGCGATATAACAAATCTTGGCTTTCATCGTAAGCGTCAAATAGCCATAATTCCTTGGTTCCGCTGTTTTCTTTGTGAAAAATGGCATAACGATCCGAGCCACCAAACCATTGTTGGATTTTTTCCATTTCCAGTAAAGTACTTTGGTTGTTTTTGAATAAAACCACTTTATCCACAAAAGCGGTGCTATTGCCGGTCACTTCAATGGTTTTTTCCCAGGGAAGATAAGTTTCTTTTTCAATTTTCACTTTATATTCACCGGGTTTCAGTTGATTTAAATGGTAGACGGTAAATGGTAAAAGCGTGGTTTTTTCGTAATTTTCCACTTCCACGGCGCACATTCTCGGGTTTTGAATATCAATAATAATCACGCCGGTGCTTTCAATTTTGCCGATTTTCCAATTATAATTCCAGCCACTGGTTGATAGTAAGACCAGAGGGGTGATGATAAAAAAGGCTAAAACAAACAGCCACATGATAATTTTACGCAAATATAAAGGCATTTGAGTTTACTATTTAAGAATCCTATAATATAATGAAAATGCTATTCATTGCAGATATCATATAATATATTGTTAAAAAATAAAAGGGAAGCTTTTATGGCCAAATTCATTATTCACGGGGGCAAGCCTCTAAGCGGTGAAATCGCTTGTTGCGGTGCCAAGAACGAAGCTTTGAAATTGATTCCGGCGGTTTTGTTAATGGACGGTAATGTGGAAATCAATAATTTGCCGGCGATTGAGGATGTGGAGCGGGCGACCGAATTATTTAAATATTTGGGAGGGACAGTTGAAGAGAAAGGAGATAAAACTTGTTCTTTCAATGCCGAAGGCGTGAAGGAATATCGTTTGTCCTCGGATTTGGTTAATAAATTCCGAGCTTCCATTATGTTTGTCGGACCGTTGTTGGCCAAATTCGGTAAGGCGGAATTTCCTCATCCGGGGGGATGCGTGATTGGTGCCGGTAGTCGTCCGATTGATATGTTTTTGGATGGTTATCAAAAATTCGGCGCGAAAGTTCATTATGATGACGGTCATTATATTATTAGTGCGCCCAATGGTATTCAGGGAGC
>ERZ795059.757-NODE-757-length-39362-cov-66.339024_pt1 | contig 39362 bp, 35 predicted proteins | sample MGYA00375143_ERZ795059 | MGnify/ENA primary metagenome ERZ795059 (study PRJEB30188, sample SAMN05720168) | activated sludge metagenome | isolation source: Anaerobic digester | place: USA | collected 2015-01-07 ... | reverse complement strand
GCGCTCTGAAAGAGTACATCCAAGCCTATCCGAATAAACTCTTCATCATGAGCGTCGGGAAAAACGGCGTCCTCTACCATCAAGGGAACGAAATCCTTCGTCAACCGGCAATAGAAAAGGGGGCACCGGTAGTGGATCCGAACGGAGCCGGAGATTCTCTCGCCGTTGGCTTTTTAACCGGTTATCTGTTAGAGGGTTTGCCTTTGGAGGATTCTTTGCGCATGGGCCAGAGTTTGGCGCGCCATACGTGTACGATTCGCGGGAACACTGCGCCGTTTATGTCCCGAGAGATGTTGCGCGACGAGATGTTGACAGAAAAACAAGATTGATCAGCCCCGGAACAACGCGTCCGAAGCATCGAAGATCTGTTCAAAGGCGTCTTTGACGGTAGAGAACGCGTCGATCACCTTCGGATCAAAGTGCTGGCCTCGTTCGGATAAGATGATTTCGCAGCTTTTTTGATGGGAGAGGGATTCTTTGTAGGGGCGAGCAGAGCGCAACGCGTCATAGACGTCTGCGACGGCCATAATACGCGCGGAAAGGGGGATGCTTTCGCCTGCTATCCCGCACGGGTAACCGGCGCCATTCCATTTCTCATGATGATATTTCGTAATATCGATCGTCATTTGTATGAATGGGTTTTCTGGGTAGTTGTCCTTTAAAGACTGCAGCGTGGCGACCCCGATATCCACATGCCGCTTCATGATCTCGAACTCTTCGGGGGAGAGGCTTCCGGGTTTTAAAAGCACTTTATCGGGGATACCCACTTTTCCGATATCGTGCAAGGGCGCGGCTAAGAAAATGTTTTCAATAAAAGCCTCGTCGATGATCCCTTCATCTTTAGACTGTCTCTGCAGTTCTTCGGCCAGGATTTTGCAGAAAGATTGAACGCGTTCGATGTGTTTTCCCGTCTCATAGTCCCGGCACTCCGTTAGTTTCGCCAAAGCGAGGTTTGTTGCCATTTGGGCTTCCGAAATCTCTCTGACTTTTTCGCGAACAAGGTCTTCGAGGTGGTGGTTGTGACGTTCCAATTCTGACAGGGCACGGTGTAGCTTGAGATGGGTTTCGACTCGGGCGTAAACCTCGGACTCCTGAAAGGGTTTGGTCACATAATCCACACCTCCCCGGGAAAAGGCCTTGACTTTATTGGTCGCATCGTCAAGGGCGCTGATAAAAATCACCGGTACCTCTTCGAGGTTTTTTTCCAGCTTCAACAGGCGGCAAACTTCGAACCCATCCATCTCAGGCATCATAATATCGAGAAGGATCAAATCGGGGGGGTTCTTCTTCGCCGCCGCCAGAGCCGTGGCTCCGTTCGGAAACTGTACGACGCGATACCCCTTTATATACAGCATCTCGGCCAGCAGTTCGAGGTTCGCAGGCGTATCATCAACGATCATTATCGATGGCGGATGTTTTTCTTGCGCTGTCAAATCCATGCCTTTCACCTCAGAATCCGTTTTCTTGATTCTCATCGACGAACCACTTTACGGGCCCGCTTCGCAACCCTTTTTTCTTTCTCAAAGGGATAGCCGATACCGCCGCCAGTACACAGGCAAGGGTTTCTGAAAACCGTTTCAGGAAGAAGTATACCATAACGGGGGTACGGATCATTTTCGGCGCGATCCCAATCGGAAGAATTATGTTAAAATGTCAGTATACCCTCTCGACTTCCTCGTAAGAAAGCAAGCCCGGGTTCCTCGACAAGAGAGGTCGTCAATATCGATTTCTAAGAGCCTTTATGACGGAAATATCGAGATAACAGGAACGCTCTCCGGAATAAAGTATGAGCGCGGTTTCCTGGCATATCGTTCGGAATAAACCGAAAGATACAATCGTAACGCAAATTATAAGCGGTGTTTGTGGAGTGCCGACGTTCACGTCGGCGGCGGTATTTATGTTTGGCTTGATTTACTTCAGTATTGTTTCGCCTGAAAACAACGTTTCCATATTGAGTTAGTAACGCTCCAAACCGACCGAGTTCGTTGGTTCTCGTAATTTTTGGCATGATAAAGGAGGGAAACCATGAAACGGAAAGTATACTATCTCGTGTTGCTCCCGTCTCTCATCCTCGCATGCATCGTTACTTCCGCCATCAGCTGCACGATCCAATCAGGCTCGGACCCTGTCTATTCAGTGACTCTGTATAACCATCACCTGACCAACACCGTCGCCATCTTCAAGAACAGCCATTGGTTGGTTAACATCGGCCCAGGAGGAACCTTCACCAATTCAGAGTTCTCACCGACCGACTACGTCCGCGTTTTCAATCAAAGCACGAGTACGTATTTACGTGATGCGACTCTGAATGACACGTGGCACATTACCGGCAGAGTGGTCTTCAACTACTATGGAGGCCTTACGATTACGGTGACGATCACCCCCTGATCCCTTTCCCCATGGGCTGGCTGTTCTCGCTTAAGATAGGAAACCGACGTTCACGAAAGCTTTTAAATACCCCGGCGCGGTTCGCATTCTGTTTTTTTTACCTGGTCAACGTTACCGTCTACAAGTGATCGAACAATTATGAAACATCATCATTAAAGGCGTATAATATTATAATTCGCGATTCTCAGTCCGATATACCGATCTTCATTTTCCATACAGAAGGGAGGGAAGGCTGTGAAAATAGTGATGAGGTCATTCCTGATTATGACTGCGTTTCTGTTACTGGTTGCGCTTTTTTCTGCCCTTTCGTGCTCCATCACGCCGACGTCGACAGGTTACATTTTACGATTGAAAAATGATTGCGGCGGCGGGATTATCGTATGGCTCAGGATCTACACGGCTCCGGGCATCTACGATCAATACGGGCCTTATGCAGACGGAACACAAAAGGACTTCGACGTGCTTTCGGGGTATCAGGCGAGCGTCTGGGACAGTACCCATGGAGACTTTTTATTCTATGATGTTGGAGGAACGATCTATACGCTGACCCGCAATACAATTCTCAATATTTTGCCTGGTGCGCCCCCTTATGTGGCGGTTGCCGTCTGGTAATATTTTAGGTACGAAATAATCTCCGAGTAGCCGCGTTTTCGTTATTCCGCTATCCTGTCGTTCCGAAACACCGAGAACGCCGCGCCCAAAAGCGACGAAGAGCGGTCGTGAATGATTTTTGCGGCAAGGGCGGTGATACCCTCTCGCTGACGAGCTACCTTCCCATCCTCGTGTTTTTCGCTCGGTTTGCATCAGAAAAGCCCCTTCCATTGTGAGCCCTTCGTAACAATCAAAGCATAATCCGTCCCTCAGCGTGAGCGCTCGAAATCGAAAACCTCTTGCACCACTGTTTGCTATTCGCAAATCCTCGTGCTATAATCTTTTCATACCAAAAAATTTTTACGAGGTGAAAGACTTTGCTAAAACGATACTGGGTATTGACTGCCATTCTACTGATCTCTTCTTTCATTTATGCTACGGGTCTCCATTTCAGCGAAGCGTCTCTGTTCCAAAAAAACGAACTTAAAACGGGCTTCGATTTCTCCATCCCGTATGAAGAAGCCAAAAAAATCATTCAAACCTACTATCCCCACCTCTCCACAGACCAAGAAGTGATGGATTTTGTTGAAACGCGTAAGATACAACGATTGGAAACGGAAGACGGGCTCCGCTTTTTCTCTGATTTTGAACAAAACCTTTTTTATCGCGATCCGGAACTTCAGGCGCGCCATCCCGAATGGACAGAAAAAACAAGACCTCTCGTATCAGCCTTTTTAGAAGAATACAATTCCGTGACGCAGTTGACAGATACGTTCAAACCCCGCATTACGCCTTACTTTAAGCCGCGAACCATCTATGTGGACTATTCGATATCCGTACCGAAAGACGAGTTGCCGGACGCGGGATTCCTTAAATTATGGGTACCTTTGCCGCTTTTAAGCTCCTATCAAAACAATATCTCGTTTATGGATATTCAACCGCAGGAAGCCGTTCAAGGCTACCCTGTCGTGGACGGGGATATCGCGTACCTGTACCTGCGCTTTGATATGGAGACGGTATCGGATCCGCTTGATATCCGTGTCGCTTATACCTATACCCGCTACCAGCAGCATTTCGATATCGATGAAAACCGTCTCGCAACTTATGACACCGATTCTCCTTTGTACCAAACGTATACCAAGTCAGCGGGCAATATCACTTTCGACGGACGGTTCCGGGAACTGGCGCTTCGCATTGTCGGAAACGAAACCAATCCCTACCGGCAGGCAAGACTGATCTACGACTATGTCGTCGACCATATCTATTACAGTTTTATGGCTCACGTCTACTATGAAGCCGAGGGGATTCCGGAAAGCGTGGTCGTGTTGGAAAACGGGTACGGAGATTGTGGGTCCCAGTCGATATTCTTTACCGCGCTGTGTCGATCGATTGGTATTCCCGCGCGCACGACTGGCGGCTTCCAGCTCTTCTCGGATCATTTGGGCACTCATTTCTGGGCCGAGTTCTACCTTCCGGAATACGGCTGGATTCCGGTGGACACCTCCGCCGGCCAAATCGCCAACTATACCTCCGGGATCACCGAAGAAGAGCGCAGCGCGTTCAAAGCCTACTTCTTCGGCAACCTGGACCCGCTACGATTGACCGTGCAGAATGACGTCGATATCTCGCCGGCCGTTCCACCCGAAGATGTGCAGTACCTCGAGATGGTTCTGCAGTTGCCTTACATCGATTGCCAATATGGAAACGAAACGTTCGACGTGACTTACAGCCTTTTGTCACGAGTGGTCGAGCGCATTCGGGTGGTTCGTTAACATCTCTTGAGTAAAAAAACGCGTTGTTCCCCAAGACATATCCTGCCGAGAAAATGAGGCTTTGAAAGCATAATACAAGGATTAAGGCATAGGGTAAAAAGTCGATAGGAACGTTTCGCGCGATTTAGGAAACACCAATAGCGGTGCAAAAATCCTTCAGGGTTCTTGCGCCGCTTTTTTCGTTACCTATGCGCGCCTTTTCAGAAAGCCTTTTCGGGCGAATCGAGAGCCGGAAAACGTGCCCGATCAATCACCTTCTCATTCCTCATAAGGTTTATCGAATCGCTTCTCAAACGCGCCGTTCTTCTTGAGCTGCGAATTCCAGTATCCATTTCCTAGGGGCAGTTTCTGCATGAGGGCGATGCGGGTTAAACCTGATTTAGTAAGCTTTTCCGGCTTTGCGATCGCTTCTAACAACCCCTGGTCCAGTCGCGTTTCCATCTCGAAAATCCGCCCTAACTCTCCGAGTATCTTGGAATCCTTGAAAAACGTCTCGGGAATCAGCCGCGCACCTTCGGAGTTTCCACGAACGATAGAACCGATAGACACGCCGCCGATTCTGTCCGTAAAGCGCGCGCAGTAACGCGCGACGTAGCGGCAATGATGGGATTCGGGGAATCCACATTGAATAAGATACAGGAATTTCTTCCCTGCTAATTCCGCGCGACGTTCCCCCATCTTTTCGAAAAGCTCTTTAACATACCCCGGAGTCCAGTCGGCATAAAGCGGAAAACCGATCAGGATAGATTCGTAGGTTTTCATCTCTTCGATCAACGCGTCGTATTGATTCTTGTTATAAAACTCCTTAAGATGCACTATCTTGTAAAACGAAGGGGACATCGCCTTTGTGAAGTAGGTGATGAGTTGATGGGTGTTCGAAACCTTTCCTCTGGGAGAACCGTTGATCGCCAGGAAACTCACAACAGATCCCCTCCTTCCGCTTCATCGAGCGATTTGAAAAACGCCAGGCGTGACTTGAAGTTAATCGAAAGCCTTTCGTAGATTATCCGGCAAAGATCGATATCTTCGTGGGTGTCTTCTGAGGAGGGATCATACAAAACGCCGATTTGCGGATATGTATCGTACCGATACCGGTGATGAATCTCTCCATTGACAACCGAAAAATAGGGATGGATCAACGGTAAGAAGCGATCGTTCAACCTTTTCAAAAGACCGGTAGTCATTCCCATCACCAAAGGGGAAGCGAAGATAACCACATCGGAGCGAATGGTTGAGATCAGGGTTTTTTCTGCATCGTCTTTGATGACGCATCTCCCAGGGGTTTTAACCCAACAGTTGAAGCACCCGACGCATTGTTTGATATCCATCTCCTTCAGGTTGAAGGTTTCCACTTTTTCCACATCGGGTTTTTTCGACAGGTTTGCCTCTATCCTCTCCAATTTCGCGTCAAACTCCGCGTGTATCCCCTTTAAAGACCCGTTCAACATAGTGACCCTCATAAACTCACCACCTGCCATATCAAAATTAAAAAATGTGTATAGGCGCCTGAGAAAAAGTATTCCTTTTGGATGATACCATAACCGTGCGCAACTTTCCTTGAAGTCCCCGTTTTCGGAACGACTTGCGTTGCGCGCCTTTCGGGGAGCGCCCCGCCTATTGGGCGATCCGAACCGAACACTCCGAAACGAGCCGCCTTCTCTCCCACATTTTCTATTCGCCTGTATGCTATAATAATCTGAGATGGCTTGTTCCCTTCTCATTATCGGCAATAAATCGAACGCTTTTCTTCCGAGCGCCTTTTTTTCACCTTAAAGGGGAATGTAATCAGTATGAAAACAATCATCGTTTTTCTTTTTTGCCTTATTTTCGGTACGAGTGTTTTTTTTACACAGTCTCTCTCTTTATTCAGAATCGGAACGGGGGGATTGCAGGGAGTCTATTATCCGATCGGAAAATTGATCGCTCAGGGATTGACCGCGCGATTTTTGGGCGTCGATAAACCCGACACCATCCCGGGAACGCTCTTCATCGCCCAAACTTCCGGGGGGTCTGTCGCCAATATCTATTCTTTGTTATCGAAGGAAACGGAAGCGGGTTTGATCCAAGCCGACGTCGCCTATTGGGCCTATTCGAGTGAAGGACCTTTTGAAGGGTTGACACAACCGGCGCCCGTTCGCGCGATCGCCAGTCTCTACGCGGAAAAAATGCAAATCGTCGTTCGAAAGGACGCGCAAATCCGTTCGTTCGAGCAATTGAAGGGAAGGATGATTTCTTTGGATGAAGCGGGTTCGGGCACCTTAACGGTGATGCGAATTCTGTTGGATGCCCATCGGCTTTCTGAAACCGATCTAAAACCCGTTTACCTAAAACCGGAGTTTACGGTCGATCGTTTTATTAAAAATGAATTACAGGGATTTTGCCTGATGGCGGGAATACCGGTTCCCGCTATCGAACGGCTCTCTTCCGTTGACTACCTGCTTGTCCCCATCGACAAGATCGTCGCGGACCGCATTCATCAGCAGCACCCTTATCTCTTCTCCGGAAATATCCCGTCAGGGATTTACGAAGGAATCGAACAGACGCCGACGATCGAGGTTTATGCGCTTTTGGTGGTGCATCAGGATCTCCCCGAAGAGGTGGCTTACGCCCTCACCGAAAGCCTCTGGTCGAATGGCGTCCTGTCGCTCGTCAACACCGGTCACGCCCAAGGAGCCTCCATCACACTTGATACGGCGCTGGATGGTGTCTCCATTCCTCTCCATCCCGGCGCGCTTCGCTTTTATTCCGAACAGGGTATGGTTTTAGATCAGGGGCCCTGATGCGCGAAACCGCCTCATGGATCTCGCGATTGTCACAATGGATAACCGTTATCGCGGTGTTATCGATCGTCATATTTACAGGTCTTTTCACGAACTCTACCCTCAGGGCCGTCGAACAGACTTTACCAAACACTCTTCTGGAGCAGCTTCAGCAGTTGACTCTCATCGTCGAACAGGTCTCGGAGGCCGTTAATCTTGCCGAACGGGCTAAAGCGCAAACCTCTGATCAAACAGTCCGTTTATTGAAAGAACAGATCGAAGAAACGTATCAGGATATCGTCAGCTTACGCGAGTCTTTCGTTTTTGACAACCTCATTCAGGCTTCTTCCTTCCATGCCACGCTGGCGCCCGCTCTCGTCGACGCGGGCGTATGGATCGAAGAAGGAGTGGCGGGAATCCCCCCCGATAATCCGATGGCCTTACAGATCATTTCTACCCGCTTGAGCGACGCGTTGAATCAATCCCGGAAATTAAACCAAGAATCCTTTTCTGTTGCCCGCAACATTCTGGAAGAGCAGAAAAGCAAGTTGGATACGTTCTTATACGGTGCCAACGCTCTCTTCATATTAACTATTTTCCTATCAATCGGGATCGGATACTTGATTTTTCTCCAACAACGAATCCAAAAACGCGAGAAAATCGCCCGAACGCAGCGCGTCCAAATCGAAAGAAAATTGGAGTACGAGGCGAAGCATGACCATTTGACAGGAATACTCAATCGGCGCGCGATTATGGATTCTTTAAAAACTCTTCTCGTCAATGAAAATGAAGTTCCGGTGAATGTCAGCATCGGCATGATGGATCTTGACCGTTTTAAAGAGATCAACGACCGGTACGGCCATCAAATCGGCGACGAAGTGCTGAAACATTTCGTGCGTGTCGTACAGTCTTGCTTGAGAGAAACAGACTACTTCGCGCGTTTCGGCGGGGACGAGTTCGTCCTGGTGATTCCGAATCAAAAAGAAGGCGCTGAAACCGCCGTCTTTCAAAGAGTGTGCGACACCGTGAGACAAACCCCTTGGCCGTCCCCCCTCGGAGAGATTTCGATGATGGTTAGCATCGGCGTTGCCACGACGCGCGAGAATATCACTCTCGATGAGCTATTAGCCCAAGCGGACAAGGCGCTCTACCAAGCGAAAAACACCGGCAGAAACCGCATCGCGCTGTTTTCTGATTACCCGGGTTCGATAGAAGGAAACGCTTAGAAAAAATCAGATTGGATAGAATGAAGGAGGACAATATGAACCCTTATCCGCAAGCGAAAGAAATCGATCATGTGGAGACCCGTTTCGGGATCAGGATAAAAGATCCCTACCGCTGGATGGAAAATGAAAACGACGAGGACCTGCGCTCTTGGATTGACGCGCAAAAAAAGTTTGCGCAATCCTTTCTCGAAGCAGTACCGGCGAGAGAGTCAATCCGGAAGCGTTTGCGCGAACTCTTCGATTATCCCAAATACAATGCGTTTTCGGTCATCGGGAACAAGATTGTCTACGGGTACAATGAAGGGCTTCAAAATCAATATGTCTACTATATCCAAGATGGCTTCGAGGGAGAGCCGGAGGTCTTGATCGACCCCAATCGGCTATCCGAAGACGGAACGACCGCGGTGACGCTTAACGGGCACTCGAAAGACAAACGGTATCTCGCGTTTTTAGAAGCCGAAGCGGGTTCCGACTGGCAGACGCTGAAAGTGATCGATTTGCAAGAGAAGAAGGTGTTGCCCGATCAGCTTCATTGGGTCAAATTCACGGAGGCATCATGGTATCGGGAAGGCTTTTTCTATTCTGCTTACGACGCGCCTGAAGCGGGCAAAGAGTTCTCCGCGAAAAACGAGAACATGAAAGTCTATTATCATCGTTTGGGAGAAGAACAGAGTCAGGATCAACTGATTTTTGCCGACGCCCATCATCCTCTGCGTTTCCAGACGGTCTATGTGAGCGAAGACGAAAAACACCTGGTTCTGGATTCGTCCGAAGGAACTTACGGAAACGAAGTCAGGATCAAAACGACCGATCCCCTTGACCAAAGCTTTCGGCTACTCTTTAAAGGCTTCGACCATGAATACCACTATATCGGCTCGGAGGGAGACACGCTCTTTTTCCTGACCGATTGCGACGCGCCGAACAAGAAAATCGTGAAAGTGAATGCAAAGGATCTGCAAGTGCGCGACGTGATACCTGAAACGGAGTACGCGTTGGAGAACGCGTGGAAGATCGGGAACCGGATCGTTACGCAGTATTTGAAGGATGTCGTTTCTAAGGCGTACATTCACGAGCTTTCGGGGCGTGTCGAGCAAGAGGTACGCATGCCGGGTATCGGGAGCGCCTATCAGTTCGACGGGGATAAAGAGATAGATCGTATCCTTTTCTCTTTCAGCTCCTTCATCAAGCCGCTGGGGTTTTATACGGTGAACCTTTCCAGCGGCGAAACGAGGCCATTTAAAGAATCCTGCGTTCCCTTCGACCCGTCCCGATTCACGACGGAGCAAATCTTCTGCGACAGCAAGGATGGCACTCGCGTTCCGGTGTTTATTACCCGAAGAAAAGATTGTGCGGAGGATAAAACCCGCCCCGCGCTTTTGTATGCGTATGGCGGATTCAATATTTCTATGACCCCGGAGTTCAGCCCCTCCGTCATCTACTGGCTTGAACAGGGAGGCCTTTACGCCTATGCCAATCTGCGAGGTGGCGGGGAGTACGGGGAAAAGTGGCACAAAGCCGGGATGCTTCTCAACAAACAAAACGTTTTCGATGATTTTATCGCAGTGGCGGAGCACCTCATTGAACACGGGTACACCACCAGCCGGCAGTTGGCCATCCAAGGGGGATCGAACGGAGGCCTTTTGATGGGAGCGGTGACAAACCAGCGTCCGGACCTCTTTGCGGCTGTGATCGCCCAGGTCGGCGTGATGGACATGCTGCGTTACCATACGTTCACCATCGGATGGGGATGGGCATCGGAATACGGGAATCCCGATGAAGAAGCGCATTTTCATAACCTGCGTCAATACTCTCCGCTTCACAACATTGAAGAAAAGGCGTATCCCGCGGTTCTCGTCACGACGGCCGATCACGACGATCGCGTGGTTCCCGCCCACTCTTTTAAATACCTTGCGACCCTGCAGCAAAAGAATACCGGCGATCGCCCCATCCTTCTGCGCTTAGATGAAAAAGCCGGTCACGGTATGGGAAAACCGACCGAAAAAATCGTCGAAGAAAACGCCGACAAGTTTGCGTTCATTGCGAGCCAAATCGCGGGGCCGATGGATAGGGAATAATCACCTTTTTCAATGGGGATTTGGCTTGTCTCTTTGCCACACCGGCGAGAATGCCCCCACTCCTTTGTGGGTCAGCGATAATCGACGAGGTATGTGATGAAACCGACAAAATTCCAAGATTCCGAGATCGCCCATAATATACGGAAGATTTCGGAAACGGCAGAGCAAAACACCTTGGTAATTTGGGCAGCCGATTGCGCGGAACATGTTCTTCGTCACTTCGTTCAAGAGTTTCCGACAGACCGGCGGCCCGAAAACGCGATTGCCGCCGCGCGTGGCTGGGTTCGAGGTCAAGTATCCGTTTCTCAGGCCCGTCGAGCTGCCTTTGATGCCCATTCTGCCGCACGATCCGCGCTCTCGGCTTCCTCCCGGGAAGCGGCCCGTGCAGCCGGACATGCCGCCGCCACGGCGCACGTTAAGGGGCACGCCCTCCACGCGGCTTCTTATGCGGCCAAAGCCGTTTTTAATGCCTCGTCTGTCGAGGACGTCGAGAAAAATGTAACGGCAGAGCGTCTCTGGCAATACGAGCGATTGCTTGTCACTTCTCAATCTTCTTAATAATTGGGGTTCTCTTTTGTGAACAAGACTCTCTGATAGTTCCTTCAGGATTCGAGATACTGTTTACCTCTTAAAAAACGAAAGTCACAGAGACCCTTGTTCCTCGATGGTGAAACACCGCTGGAGAAGACCTAACGAGCAGGCGGGTGTTGAAGACCTTTTCCAATATCGGAGAAAAGGAAACGAATGACGGAGGGCAATACCTTCGCCCAAGCGGATTCGTGATGAATCCCGTTTTCCACGATTTCGAATCGCAGCCGTTCGGGAGGCATTTTTTTGGATAAAGCGGCAAATACCGCCTGGTTCACGCGCACATATTCCTCTTGGTCGCCCACTCCGCATTCGCGAGTGCCCACTGAAAGAAAAAATTTGTGAACCCCCGTCAGAGTTGCTCTTTCCGTCGCATGCAGAACGGATGATTCCGATACGAAAAATGCTCCCGAAAGAGATCCGAATCTGGAAAAAACCCCTGTTCGCGTCAAAGCGGCATAATGGGTGATAACGCCACCCATGGATGAACCCACCATTCCCGTGTATTCCGGGGAAGAAATCGTCGGATAATTCTGATCGATCATCGGTTTTATCTGCGAAACAATCGTGTCGAGATAGAGGTCTCCTTTTCCACCCACGGGTTTAGGGATGAATCGATCCAAACCCGGATGCGCGATGGGAAAGCCCGCGTATTCATCGAACCGGCGTCCCCCGTTCGCGCATTCCAAACCCACCACGATGATTCGGGGCAAACCGGGCCAGTCCCGGTAAGCTTGGATCAGCCCCCAAGACACGCCGTCAAAAGCATCTTCATCCGAGAAAACATTGTGCCCGTCGTGCATATACAAAACAGGAAAACGTTCTCCCTCTTCTTTTTTTTCCGGGATGCCAACATACAGTCGGGCTTTTCTTTGAAGCCTCGGCAGATCGACCTGACATTTGGTGTATTCCACACCACACCCCCCCGCCCGGCAAGCTTTCGGCGTTTTCGAATTCTTCGGCACATTATACACCGGATCCGCCCGGGCTGGATTGAGGTAGATACTTGACAACTTGTTACTCGGGTGTTATAATAGTAGTAATGACTATCACTACTAAACTCATTTCGGAGGAATGGTATGAAAGACATCCATTTGCTGGAAGAGATGGGATTGTCCCAGAATGAAGCCAAGTGCTTCATAGCGCTGCTTAAAAAAAGCCCGATGACCGGGTATGAAGTGGCGAAAACGGCTGGAGTAACGCGAACGATGGTCTATGACGTCCTGAAGCGCCTCGAACGCAAGAAATGCTTGAAGGTCATCGAGGGCAACCCGAAAATGTATTCCGCCGTCAACTACAAAGACTTCGTCCGTTCCGCAAGAGATGAGTGTTCCAGCAAGCTTGACTCCCTTGAAAAACAGCTCGAATCCTTGACGAACGCTTCCAGCCGCGAAAATTTCGTTTTCAATCTTTCCGGGAAGACGGATATGATCGGGGCATTCAAAAAAGCGATCGATCAGAGCCATAATGAGATTTATCTTTCCGCCTGGGCCCAGGAAGCGACATTGATTGCGGATCAATTGAGAGCGGCGTATCAGAGAGGCGTAAAGATCTATATCTTTTCTTTTTGCGCACTCCCTTTCGACTTCGGCATACAGTACACCTACAATCTGGAAGATGCCCATCGGAAATTCCCGAACCGTCGTATTACGGGGGTTTTTGACCGCCAAATCCTGATCATGGGCGAAGGAAATGAGAGTATTGAAGAGATCGGTATCTCCACTGAAAATCCGATGCTCATGGAGATGGCCATCGATCAGATGCTGATGGATCTGATTCTTCACCGCACGCTCAGCCACTTTGGTTATTTGAAGGGGGTTTCCCAAGTCAGCGATTATGCCCGCGAGATTGATCGTTTTTTCGGTGACATCGCCATGTACACGGATATCCCGAAACGGCTGGATGAATAAGCGGTATCATTAAGGAGGAAGTAGATGTTTAAACCACTTTCCGATTACAAACCTGATCTGCAGAAAACCCTCTCAGTTATGTCGAACACGTACGAGAGCGCGGCCAATCGCAGGGGCGGCAACGTGACTTTCCGCGCGCTTCCTCCTTCGGATGTCGCGTTGTATTCGGAATTCGACTTGACCGCGTTCAACTATGATATGGATATCGACGATTACGCTCACGCTTTATGCAGGATGTACGCCGCATCTTTCGATGTCAGAACCCGCATCGATGACAATATGGTTCCGGCCGTGACACCGGTGCTCGGGATTGGCGACTATTCCGCTTTCGTAGCCGGAGAGATCTTTTTTCAGAAGGATACGAGCTGGTCTAAACCCGTGCTGAGTCATCTTCAGGATATGAAGACCCTGCCACCGATAGGCGAAAGCCCCTGGTATGGGCGTTTTCTACGGATCACGAAAGAAATACTCATACACCTTCGGGAAAGCGGGATTCCCTTTACACGAGGATTTTTTTCGCCGCTTGATCTGGCTGCGGCTCTTCGTGGAGAAGCCATCTATACTGATTTTTACGAGGATCCGGATGGTGTTTCGGAGTTGTTGGACTTCTGCGCGACCGCAACGATCCGTTTCGCCGAAGATATCTATTCTCTTGTCGACAGGGAATTAGGGCGCTCTCCTTACGGGCTCTGGTATCTGAACGGAAACATCAATATGTCGGAAGACATTGCCTGTATGATTTCCGGAAAATTATACCGAACGCTCTGCGCCCCTCATACTCAGAGAGTGATCGATCATTTCGGAAGAGGCCATATGCATAGCCATTCAAGAGCCCTGTACCTCGTCAAAGAGATATGCTCCCTGCGTAACGTGGTGAACCTTTGGCTGGCCACCGATCCCAATCAACCCAGACCAATCGAACACTTGGATCGATTGGTCGCAGATGCCGACGGCGTTTGTCTGGCGATCGATTGCGATTCTTTCGACGAGATCGAAGAACACGCCGATACTCTGAAAAAGGGGAATTTTTCGATTTGCCTTCCAGTGAAGGATCCGCGGGAAGGCGAGACTTTAGCCAACCGTTTTAACCGACTCTTTTTTAAACCCTGAAGCGGGGTGAGCGCGACGAACAAGGTTTGGATACTTCTCTGTTCCATCCTTTTGGTAAGTTCAGGACTATTATGGCTCCCCTCCGTCACGTTCGCCTCCGGCCCGGTGAGAGTATGGTTTAGTCACATCGAAGCGGAAAACGAAACCTTGCGTGCGATCGCGCGGGATTTTACCGCCGAAACTGGTATCCCGGTGGAGATCGTTAGCCGTAGAAGCGTTTTCGATGCCCCAGCCGACCTTGTCAATAACGCCGAACTTACGGACCGGCCGGATGTGGTTTTTATGCAAGCCCCGGATATCGGAGGGCTTGTCGAATCCGGATACCTTATTCCCTTGGAGATCGGCAAAGACCTCCGCGAGCGATTTGCCGACGTGGCTTTCAAGGCTTTCGCCTATCAGGAAAAGATCTACGGTATCGGATACTCGGTCGACACATCTGGACTTCTATACAATAAAGCGTTGATCGCTCCTTCCGACCTTCCAAAGACCTGGGATGCCTTCTTCGCTACAGCCAGCGCGCTTACTCACATTAACCAAGAGGGAAAGGTTATCCGATACGGGACGCGCCTGAACCCAAAGGATATGTGGTTCAACTATCCGATCATTCGAGAATACGGAGGGTATTACTACGGAACATTGCCCAACGGCGCTTACAATGCTTATGATATCGGTTTGGACAGCGAATCCATGCAGGGGTATGTTCACCGCATGAAAAAGGCGATGAGCGAAAACCTGGCGATTTCGAATCCCAATCACACCGAAAGCCATATCTCTTATGAGTTCGCGTGCGGTAAAGTCGCGATGATTTTATACGGTTTATGGAATGCCCAGATCTATCAGAATATGGGAGTCGATTACGGGATCGCGCCACTGCCCCATCACCGGGATGGGTCGGTTTCGCGCCCTCTTTCTACGGTCCAGGGATTCGTGATGAACCGTTTCACCCTCCAGCCGGAATCGGCGCGGGCGTTTTTGACCTTCCTGTCGCAAGATGAAAACCAGCAGCGTTTGATCGAAGCGGGCAACAGAGGCGATCAAAAAACGGGAGAACGCAACCCCGCCAATATTGCGGTGATGTCAAGCGCTTATGTTCAATCCGATGAGATCCTCTCCTCCTTATGCCAAATCGGCAAACAGAGCGAACCCTTTCCCAACATCCCGGAAGGGCCTATCTGGTATAACTACACCCCGACGGCCTTCCGGACCATCTTCTTCGGAGACCAGAAGGAGAGAGAAGTCGATCCAGAGCAACACCTAAAAATGCTGGCAGACAGAATCCGGGCGGATGTGGCGTCCATGAACGAAAGAGCGGAACCTCTTCAAATGACCGGAACGTTTTGGGTATGGGTTCTTTGCATCTTCTCAGGCGGAATCGGTCTGCGACTTTTCGTACGCAGGAAAAAGGGGCGGGCGTCGTATCGCGAACGGCTGAGCAAGAAAGAAACCCTTCTGGCATGGCTGCTGTTAGCCCCGTTGATCCTTCTGCTGGCCTTATTCTACCTCTATCCGATCGCGCATAACCTCTACCTGTCCTTGACCGATTACAGCGGCATCAATTTACGCGATTATCGGGTGGTCGGCCTCAGCAATTTCCGGTACATTTTCACGGCGCAAATCTCGGGGCTGGTTTCTTTAACGGTCTGGACGATCGTTTTTGCCGTGACGGTTATCGGTCTTTCGTTTCTGCTCGCCACCCTTTTCGCCACCCTACTTGAGCGCATTCGTTTTTCTCTCGCGCGAATTTACCGTGTGATCTTCATCCTGCCCTGGGTGATTCCGGCGGTCATCACCCTGCTGATGTGGCAAGGATTACTGGAAACGGAAGGGGGCATGGTCAACCAACTGCTCGGTTGGTTCGGGCTACCGGCCGTTCCTTGGCTGTCTCACCCGCTTTGGGCCAAGATCAGTGTCGTTCTCGTTATGACTTGGTTCTCTTTCCCTTATTTCATGGTGCTCGTCCAGGGTTTGTTGAAAACGATTCCCCAGAGCTTCTACGATGTGGCGAGAATCGAAGGCGCCAACGGATATCGCGTTTTTACCCGGATCACGCTTCCCTGGGTGTTTCGAGCGATGCTTCCGATGCTGATCATGGGCTTGATTATGCAATTCAACCAGTTCGGGGTTTATTTACTGACCCAAGGGGGACCTGCCGGCGATACGCTTGGGGCGCCCGGCGCAACCGATCTGTTAATCACCTATGTCTTTAACACCGCCTTCAACACAAAACGGTACGCGCTGGCCGCTTCCTATTCCGTCATCATCTTTCTTTTCGTGGGGGGACTGGCGTTGGGGGCGATGGTTATCGGGAAAAAACGCGCGGAAGGAGAGTTGTCGTGAAAAGCAAAGAGAGGCTGATGATGGGGATCATTCACGTGTTCCTAATCCTGTTAGCCGTCGTGACACTGACGCCGTTTGTTCATATCGTCTTGATTGCTTTTGGCGAGAATGTCATCGGTACTGGGGTCACAACCCCTCAATCGTTCACGCTGCGCCATTTTCGCCTTCTAATAACCGAAACGCATTTTCTCAGATGGATGCTCAATTCTTTTATCATCGCGATAACGACCGTGGCGGTTGCCGTTGTTTTGGTGTCGATCTCCGTGTATGCCCTTTCTCGCCTTCGTTTTTACGGAAGAGACCATTTGTTTCGCGGGATCTTGTTGATCCAGGTCTTTCCCCTAACCCTCGCGATGGTCTCGATTTTCCGGATTTTCGCCGCGATGGGGCTCTTAAACCGTTTGGCGGGGTTGATCGTCGTGAACGCGGTACTGGCTTCCACCGGTTTGATTCTCATCGCCAAAGGATATTTCGATACCATCCCGCTGGATATCGATGAGGCGGCAAGAATCGACGGGGCTTCCAGACTGACGATTCTGTGGAAGATCAACCTGCCGCTGGCCAAACCAATGATGACGATCGTGGCGATCCAGAGCTTTGTCATCGCCTATAACGAATATGTGATTTCGAGCTCGGTGATGACTCAGGGGCTCGATCGCATGCCTTTGGCGGTTGGTCTCCAGAGTATGATTACCGGGCAATACGGGACCAATTGGAGCTTATATTGCGCGGGAGCGATCATCGGAAGCGTCCCGATGCTCATCGTCTTCTACAGCTTACAGAAATACTTCATCGGCGGACTCACAGAAGGGAGCGTGAAATCATAAACCGAAGCGCGGTCTTTCATCTTTCCGAACACGTCTATGCCTATCCGACAAACCCCGATACTTTATGTATCCGGCTCAAGACAGCCCGTGAGGATATCCGCAAAGCTGTTGTCCTGTACAAGAATGTTTATGATCACGTCTCTCTTCCTTCGGAAAAAGAAATGGCGCTCGTGGCGAGAAGCGAAGCGTGCGATTGGTTTGAAACGGAGATCACACTCCCCGAAAAGCGTTTCAAATACTACTTCAAGTTGGATGACGGACGCGAGGAGGTCTATTATTGCGCGGACGGATTCCTGGAAAAACCCGAAGAAACCAACGCCTTTTTTTATCCTTACATCAACCATTACGATCTGGTGGAACTTCCTGAATGGGCTCAGGGGGAGATTATTTACCAGGTATGGATCGACCGTTTTTTCGACGGCGATCCCGAAAACAATCCCTCGGGAGTGAGATCTTTCGATGCGCTACCCGACAGAAACACTTATTATGGAGGCGATTTCGCAGGAGTCATAGAGAAACTCGGTTATTTGGAAGAGATGGGGGTCAAGATCCTCTATCTCAGCCCTCTGTTCTATTCTGGGAGCTACCACAAGTATGACGTGATCGACTATAAGAGAGTCGAGTCGATCTACGGTGGAGAAGAAGGGCTCGCGGCTCTTGTCCGAGCCGCGCACGCCAAAGGGATGAAGATCGTCTTGGATGCAGTCTTCAACCATTGCAGCGATCAACACGCTTTCTTCCAAGATGTGTTGCGTCACCAGCGCCAATCCCTCTATGCGGATTGGTTCACGATTCGCCGTTTTCCCATCGAAGACCGGGCTCAAGACTACGACAGCTTCGCAGGACTGATCCCTTCGATGCCGCGTTTCAATACAGACCATCCTCAAGTGATCGAATATCTGGTCGGGATCGCCGAAGATTGGACGAGGAGGCTGGGGATCGACGGCTGGAGACTGGATGTGGCCGATGAAGTCTCTCACGCCCTTTGGAAAGTCTTTCGTCAGAGGCTTCGGAACGTGAAAAAAGACATACTAATTATCGGAGAAATCTGGAATCAGGCCGGCCGTTGGTTGTTGGGCGACGAGATGGATACGGTGACGAACTATGCCTTTATGAAGTGGCTACGAAGCTTCGCGCGAGGGGAAATCGGTGCGAAACGGTTTTGGGAAAGAATGGGCGCAAACGCCATGCTTTACAAAACACCGATTCATACCTATCTCGTCAATCTCGTCGGAAGCCACGACACGACGCGTAATCGCCGTTATGTCGGGAGCGAGAAGACGCACGAACTCATGTTGATGACGATGCTGTGCTTTTCGGGGATACCGTTGATCTATTACGGCGATGAAATCGCGATGGACGGAGGCGAAGACCCCGATAACCGGCGCGCGATGCAGTGGGGCGGCAACGACTCTCTCCGCCTTCGAATCGCCGCGCTCGGAAAGCTCCGTTCCCAATCCGACGCGCTGAAAATGGGGAAGATGGTCCCGATCGACGTGTCGGAACGCGTGCTGGCTTTTTCACGGGTCTATCAGAATAAACGGATTTTCGCCGTAGCCAACTTCGATCCGCTTCCCACGAATCCGATACCGGTTAGAAGGAAAACGACGCTCATATTCGGCCATGCTCGAACGGAAGGGAAAACGGTGAGTGTTCCAGGACGATCTTTTGCCTTACTGGAAGAAAACACGTGATCTTTTTTGCCTACTATAAGAGGGAGGGAAAACAATGACACACGCAAGATGGTTTAAGGTGATGATTGTGAGTTTGCTGCTGGTAAACGCCATATGCCTCTTCGCTGCCGGCCCACGGTATTTTCTTGGGACGAGCGCGAACGGGTATCAGGTGCCCAAGGATGGTGGTTTTGAATTAATGCCGATCCCCGGACGGGATGGATGGTATACTATCACGATCGACTTTAACGAGGACAATCGGGATCCAATGTATGACGGGCACTATTACAAGGTTACCGACGGAACGTGGAGCGCGGGGGGATCTTGGGGAACAGACCATTATGCCTTCCAACCTGCGCCAGTTATGGTCACGCCCGACGGTCAGGTGGCCGGGTTGGGCTCCATCTACATCAAAGAGAACACAAAGCTCACGATCCTATTTGACGCTAATACCAAGACAATCTATGACAACGCTATCCAGGCGTTTCCCACGCCGAGAATCTACGGCAATTTTAATGCCGCTATGGGCCGTGGTCCTGACTGGAGCATGAAAGACGGAGAAGCGCTCGATTTGGTCGACATCTATGGGGACGGTATCTACCGCGGGTTCTACACCTTTCCCGCTTTCCCGGGTGAAGGAGAGGGATACATGATGGCGACGGTTCTTTCGACTCGTTTCGATACCACATGGTATGTTTTCGGAGCCTCCGAGCAATTCTTGTTCGATGGGAACGCGGGGGGGATGGGAAAAGTCAGTTACTTGAAGCCGGCCGAAGAAACCACCTATGAATTTGCCTTCGATCCGAAAACAAAGGTTACAACGGTAAGCTCCGTTATCTCCGGAAACGTCGCCGCGCTTCCCGGCCCGACCGTATATGGGGATTTCAACGGGTGGGTTATTTTCGGAGAAAAAGGGATTGTCCTGCAGAAAACCGAGCAAGAGGGAGTGTTTCGCGGCACGTTGACCTTGCCGGCGTACCAGGGAGAGGGAGAAGGGTATATGATCCTCATCGCCTTATCCAAAAAATTCTACGACGATCAATGGGGAAAACGGTGGGGGGTGGAGGAGCAGTACAAGCTGGACGGGACTCCTGCCGGTTTCGGTCAGGCCAGTTTTCTGAAGCCGGATTGCGAAACCGTTTACACCTTGGTCTATGACGCTTCTACCCACGTGACGACGATAACGAATTAACCCGCTGTTAACCGGTTGCGGAAATCGTTCCGCGACCGGCTATCTTTTCAAAGGAGATAATCAGATGTTTCGAAGTCAAAACCGCGAACCGGATTTTGAAAACCTGAAGCAGGTTCTACAAAAGAAAGCGCCTCCAAGGGCGGTTCTTTTTGAGTTTTTGCTCGGAGAAAACAAAGAAAAGAGGCTAACGGGGACGGAGTTCCGGTCAAGCAGTGAGTTCGACCGGGTCGTAACGACGATTAAAGCCTTTGATTCGGGAGGATACGATTTCGCTCCGATCATCGTGCGCGGTTTGGTTTTCGAGAGAAAGAGCCATTTCGTCAGCCACGCGCTGACTAAGTCCTTGAACGAAGGAAGCGTCATCACCGATCGCCAGTCTTTCGAAAACTACGCTTGGCCGGAGATAGAAAATTGCGATTTTTCAATCATCTCTAAAGCGGCCTCCTATTTGCATCCGAAAGCAAAGTTCATCCCGTTTTCTCACGATGGCATCCTGGAAAACGTGATCGGCATTGTCGGTTATGAGCGGCTTTGCCTGATGCTTTACGAAGACGAACCGTTGGTCTCTGCAATCTTTTTCGAAGTGGGGAAGAGGATCCATTCTTATTTTAAGGCGTGTTTGAGCTATCCGGAAGTGGGAGCCGTGATCCTGAACGATGACTGGGGGTTTAACACCCATACGCTTATCTCTCCGAAAGCCTTAAGAAAATATGTTTTCCCGTGGTATAAAGAGATCGTCGTCATGACACATGACAACGGCAAATATGCGATTCTTCATTCCTGCGGCAGATACGACGCGATTATCGAGGATATCATTGGGGATATGCGTTTCGACGCCCGCCATTCTTACGAAGACGGCATCACACCGGTAGAAACGGCCTATGAAGCCTTGAAAGGGCGACTCGCGGTTCTCGGGGGTATGGATGTGGGTTTCATGGCGAGAAGCGGCGCCGAAGAAATCTATGAACGGTCCACCCGGATGTTGCGCCGCTCGGCCGGCTTGGGCGGGTACGCTTTGGGAAGCGGAAATTCGATTCCTGACTACATTCCGGACGAGAACTATCTGGCTATGCTCCAAGCCGCTTTTGATTGGGAAAACCGAGAAGGAGGTCGCGATGACCCTAATTGAAAAATTGAAGAACGCGATTATCGACGTGCAACCAAAAAAAGCCGAAGAAACGACTCACGAATTGTTGACCCAAGGCGTTGGCGCGGCAGAGATTTTAAATCAGGCATTGATTCCGGGGATGGACGAAGTTGGAAGGCTTTTTAAAGAAGGAGAGTACTATGTGCCTGAGGTCCTTGTGGCCGCTAAAGCGATGAACGCGACGTTGAGCCTGATTGAACCGCTCCTGGTTCAAGGGGGCGTGCCGCGGAGAGGCAAGATCGTCATCGGGACGATAGAAGGTGACCTTCATGACATTGGTAAAAACCTGGTGAGCATGATGCTGAAAGGCGCGGGATACGCGATCATCGACCTTGGTGTCGATGTCAACGCGAATCAGTTTGTGGAAGCGATTCAGAATGAACAGCCCGATTATGTGGCGATTTCGGCGCTGCTGACCAGTACGATGGTCAACATCCCCCATGTGATCCAATCGATCCGAACGGCCGGGTTGCGAAATCGAGTACGCGTGTTGGTGGGAGGAGCCCCTTTAACCCAGGCCTACGCTGAGGAAATCGGTGCGGATGGCTACGCCCCCGATGCATCCGAAGCGGTAAGTTTGGTTAGGCAGATGGATCAAGCTCGAGCAGGGACGTGATCATGAAATGAAAGAAACCTTGATCCGAACCCTTCAAGGCGATATAACGGAGCGAACTCCTTGGGTTCCGTTTGTGGGGGTGCACGGAGGATACTTAATCGGCGAGAACGCCCAAAGCTATCTCCGCTCGGACGAAGCGCTGTATAACGGGATCCATGAAGCCATTGCGCGATATCAACCGGATGGCATTCCGATCGCCTTCGACCTGCAAATCGAAGCGGAGATCATGGGGTGCGCTCTGCGTTGGGCACAAGACAGCCCCCCGTGCGTCATCTCCCATCCTCTGGAAAATAAACCTTTCGAACGCTTGCCCCTACCCACGCGGCATAGCGGGAGGATCCCGCTGATTATGAAAGCGGTTGACCGCTTAAAAGCGGAACACCCCGATGTGGCCTTTTTGGGGCTGATCACCGGTCCGCTGACGTTGGCCACCCACCTGAAAGGCACCGAACTGTTGACTCAGATGATACTCGAACCGGAGGCCGTCGAGTCGGTCGTCGCATTCTGTCAAGAGGTAGCCGAGATCATGGCGGCCTTGTATTCGGAGAAAGGCGTTGAAGTGATCGCCGTCGTCGATCCGATGATCTCCCAGATCGCTCCAAGAACGTTTAAGCGGTTTCTTCTCGATCCCTACCGGCGATTATTCGAGTATATCCGCTCCTTGGGCTGCCTTACAGCCTCATTCGTATGCGGAGACGCCCGAAAAAACCTTTCCGCCATCTGTGAAACAAAGCCCGACAGCCTCTTTGTCGATGAGAACGTCCCTCTGGCGCAACTCAGAGATTGCGCGAAGGCTTGCGGGATCGCGTTCGGGGGAAATATCCCTCTGGCTCAAGTGCTGCTTTCCGGTTCACCGGAACAATGTCGGCTTTCAGCCGCCAAGTGTATCTACGAATCGGGAGGAAAAGGGCATATCCTCGCTCCTGGCTGCGACTTGCTGTACGCAACGCCGGAACGAAATTTGACCGCGATCGGGGAAATGGTTCATTCCGTTACCTACCGGGAAACCGGCAACCTCATCGCCACTTTGTCCGCAAAACTCCCTCAAGAACGGACGAAACCTTATGAGCTTCCGGACTACCAAAATCGTAACACCCTGACGATCGATGTTATCACACTAAATTCCCGAAGTTGCGCGGCATGTCAATATATGGTCGAAGCGGTCAGCGCTCTGATTGAAGATTACCCGGCTTTGCCCATCGAGTGGCGAGAACATAGCCTGATGGAATCGCAGACCCTACCGATGATTAAAACCTTCGGCGTGAAGGGGATTCCGGCGATCGTCATCGACGGGGAGGTGGCGTTCGAGAGCGTTGTCCCGGCGCGAGAAGAACTGCTCGAACGAATCCGGCGGGCATCGAAACGCCATAACTTTCTCCCACCGATATTTTAGCCCCTAACCGAAGATGGATAAGACTTTCGACGTCATCTACGGAACGAGCGTTTTCAAGTCACACCCGGAAGAAACGCTATATGAAACGTTGCGCAAAAATGGGATTGTCCTAAGATCCGCTTGTGGCGGAACAGGCCGCTGCGGGAAATGCAAAATCCAGGTACAGGGTGACCTCAGCGAACCGGACGATTTCGAAAAAAACACCCTGAGTACGGCGGATCTCGCGCGCGGTATTCGGCTTGCCTGCCGAGTCAAAGCGCGTGGTCATTTGCGGATTGAGAGGATCGCGTTGCTGGAATCGCAAACTTTCGCCATCCCTGATCCCTTTTGCGCAATTGACCGCCAAAAAATCGAAGAGGGCGATTCACGCGTTACCACCTTCGAAAAGCCCGTTAATTGGGAATCGGAGGCTCCTTCCGATTGGGCGGTGATGCTTCAAGGCGACGATCCTGTCGATTCATCTTCGGATCTATTGAAACAGAGCTTCTCTCCTGCACTTGCCGCTTACCTGTCTCGGAAACTGCCCCGTCTCCTGCTTTCTTCACGGATCACCGAACTGTATCTGGACGATCGGATACGGGATCTTCTATCGGAAGAGGAGTCAAAGTACCCGCGATACTTTCTTGCCGTGGACATCGGCACCACGACCTTAACGCTCTACCTCCTTGATTCGGCCGGGAATTGGAAAGGCGGTTTCACCGCAAAAAACCCGCAGATACCTTTCGGGACGGATGTGATATCGCGAGTCAGCCATTCCCTAACACCAGGAGGCTCGGAAGAGCTGAGAAACCGGCTGACGGAAAAAATCGATCAGATGATCCAGGAAGTAAAGCGTGTCTTTCATATATCCCCTGAACAGATCATTTGCGTCGGGCTCGTGGGGAATACGTGCATGCAACAGTTGTTTTGGGGGATTCTTCCCTATCGGTTAGGCAAAAGCCCTTTTCGCGCCTTCACGACCGAACTGCTGTCATCTAACGCCGTAGAAGCTCACTTTTATGCGTTGGAAGCGCATACGCCGATTGTTTTTTTGCCTTCCGTAGCCGGTTACGTCGGATCCGACGCGCTGGCGGGCGCGCTGTGGTGTGATCTCGATCTTAGTCAAAAACCATATTTGTATGTCGATATCGGAACCAACGGGGAGATCATGCTGAATCAAGGGGACGAGATTCTTTGCTGTTCAGCGGCAGCGGGCCCCGCGCTTGAAGGCATGAATATTTCCTGCGGTATGCCCGGAGTCGAAGGCGCGATAAGCCACGTATATACTGGCGAAGAAGGAGGAATGCGCTACGCCGTCATAGGGAACGGCCCTCCAAAAGGGATATGCGGTTCGGGGTTAATCTCTCTGATTGCCTGGCTTCTCCAGCATCGAATCTTGAAACCGAATGGCGCTTACGAAAAACACGTTGCTGTTCCGGAACACTTGAAAAGCGTTTTATGGGATGAACGGGGCGTTTTTCGATGGTCTATCCGTGGCGATTCTCACGACATTTTCTTGGATCAACAGGATGTACGGCAGTTTCAACTCGCCAAAGGCGCGATACGGTGCGGGATTGAAATTCTACTGGAAACCTCCGGCCTTGGATTGGAAGATTTGGACAGAATTTACCTTTCTGGGTCTTTCGGAAATGCTTTGGACCGTCAGGCTGCGGTCGCGACCGGTTTGCTGCCCCCTGTCGATTCAGAAAAAATCATTTACATAGGGAACGCCGCTTGCAAGGGACTTTCTTTATGGTTAACCCGTCGGAATGCTTCGGAGAGGCTTCAAACCCTGCTGAAAAGGATGAGGAGTATCCGATTGGAAAATCATCCCAATTTTTCGGAGCTTTTCTGCCAATCCATGAGGTTGGGTGATTTTTCCTGAAACCAAACCGGGTCGTTTTGCTTGATGAATACCCGTCCAAAGAAAAGGTTGAAAGCGCTCTGCGTATCCCGAAGGGACAGAAGCAAGAGATCAGGGAAGAGTTTGACAAGGCGTGGCAAGGATTCTTATCTTTAAAAGTGACGCCGATCGCCCTGTTTTCCCCCTTTCTCATCCGAAAAAGCTGTTCGAAAAACGAACCCGGCCTTTCCCCGGAAAGCCCAGACTCGGACTGGATTTGCCTTGAACCTGGTATTCCATTTCCTTTCAACTCGATCTACACAAAAACCTGCCATTCCCTCTTCATCGGGTTGATCACCTTAGGCCCGGAGCTAGAAAATGCCGTTTCTAAGGCTTTTCGCGACGGAGAAACTCTCAAAGGATGGATACTGGACCGTATCGGCACGCTGATGCTGCGAAAGGCCGTTTCTGTCTTTCTGGATCACAGGCAACGAGAGACCGATGGCCATCTCGGACCCCGATACGCGCCCGGATGCCCCCCCATCCCCTTAAGCGGGCAAAAGCAAATTTTCGATCTTCTGGGTGCCTCTCAAGAAGGGTTGCGTTTGACGCGAGGGTATATGATCCACCCGGTGAAAACCACGACCTTCGTATTGACCGTCGCAACGCGAGCCGTTTTGGCGGAAACTTCGCTATGTCATATTTGCGAACGCGCCGCTTTTTGTCGAGGCGACGAACCCGAAAACGGGCCGAACTTCTCTTCATTCGCTCGTTTTTAGCTGCTTTCTCTTTCTTGGAAATCCCCGACGACAATCGTCAAACCACCGATCGTTCCGCACTTTGCAGAAAATCAGCAGCGAGACAGTTTATGGTCGAATTTCCGATAAAGCGGGAGAATCCACACAATGCCCGTTAAAACGGCAGGAATGAGCAGGATTAGCTTGCGTTCGACCGCTAATTTCGCGATCCACAACGAGGGGAAGGGCGCTAAGAAGAATTGGATCTCATTCGGGACAAAGAAAGGCGCAGGCAACCCTAACAACACGAGACCCGACAACTTCGCCAATGCCAGGCCCTCGACGCGATTACCGGATAATGCAAAAAGCAGTAAAGATATATTGAAGCATAAAAGGCACGAAAGGAACGCTATGAGCGTTATAAGATACAAAGGCATCCGAGAGGATGAGAAAACGATTAAGAGCGCGCAGGAACCGAAAAAGGATAAGAAGGCCGGAAACCCTAAGCGAGTCAGAAGGTATCCTCGTTTTCCAAGAGGCGTCACAGCCAAATAACCGGTAATTCTTTCATCATATTCGGTCAGCATGACCATCGTAGACGCGAAACAAAACATGTAAGGGAGAAGGGCGCCTAAAAGTAGATCGAATAAAACGTGGTATTGATCCAGGTGGAGACCGTAATGGAGGCGCTCCGCGAAAAACCTTTCTAAAAGCGGAATGCCAAACCGAAAAAAAACTCCCGCTAAGATCGGTGAAAGGCAAATGAAAAAGAGCATCTTGTCATGCCATATTTCTTGTATAAAGCGCTTGAAAGAAATCAACCACGGCTTCATAAAGCCACGCCACCCACCGATTGCAGCATGGCGCGTATAACGGCAAGAGCGAAAAACAAAAAAAGCACCGTCCAGCCGAATAATATTCCGAAGGCGACGGGTACAAACGAACCCTGAAGGCAAACTTCCATCATGCAAACCCCGGGATGCACCAAACCCCATATAGGGCGCCATCCGAATAGATAGCCAACTGCGGGGAACATGACCGTAATCTCTATCGGAATGGTCGCCAGGATAAAACGATTCAGGGTGGTGGCTTTTGCGGCGATAATAAGCCCGAAAGAAGAAAACAAACAAGAACTGCAAAAGAGGCTAATCGTAAGAGTGAAAAGATTGACGGGCAATCCGCTCGCCATCGCGATGGCTAATCCCGCGGAGGTAGAAATGAAAGCGAGGGACAGCAATTTCGACACGACGTATTCAATGGGTTTTACTGGGGAAACGGCGAGACTGTCCAAAACCTTTTGGCTTTTTTCGAAAAGAACGATCGCCCCCATAAAGAATAATCCCATCGCGGCCGGATCAGTAAATATCATTAAAATCACGATCTTCTCGCGCCAGGACTGTGGTAGGGTGATAGCGACCCCTATGTAGAAAACCGTCAGAATGGAATATAGAAAATAAAACCCGTATTTGTATTGAAATACGATATCTCCCCACAGCAACCCTTTCATTCTCATACCAGATGTGTCCCAGTGACTTCGACGAAAATATCGTTCAGTGTTGGTTCGCTGCTATGAATCGAAGTAATTCCGCTTTCACGGATTAGTCTCTGCAAGGTTTCATCCATTCCGGTTTCTCGCATCGGGACCTCCCGAAGGCGTTCCATTCCTTCTGACGCATATGTATAAACGATTTTTGAAGCCCCTTTTGACATGATCAGATTCCGGGGGGTATCTAAAGCGCGTATGGTCCCATCCACAATAAACGCCACATGATCACAGAGCTCCGTCGCATCGTACATGTTGTGGGTCGTCAAAATAATGGTTTTCCCTTTCTCCTTTTCGTTGCGTATGATATCTTTTATGATCCGGGCGTTGGTCGGATCAAGGCCCGACGTCGGTTCATCCAGAAAGAGAAGAGCAGGATCGTGCAGCAAGGCTTTAATAAAATTGAGCCTTGATTTCATCCCTTTAGAAAAGCCGGAAACCTTTTTATCCGCCTCTCTTGTTAAGCCTACGGCCGCCAAGGACCGATCGATATCCCCATGTTTCTTATACAGGGAAGAGAAAAACACGAGATTTTCTCGCGCCGTCAACTTTTCAAACAGGCTCGGAAATTCAAAGTCCACGCCAATCGTCTCGTAAAAGTCGTTGTGATGATGTTTTACTTCGGCACCATCGATCGCAACAAAACCTTTGTATCCTTTTAGTAATCCAGTCAGGATTTTCTGAATCGTACTCTTACCCGCGCCGGAAGGTCCCAGAAAGCCGAAAATCTCTCCCGTTTCGATATGGAAACTCAAATTTTCTATAAAAGGGGCTTTCGTGTAACTAAAAAAGAGATTCTTGGCGTGTATCATGCGTGATTACCCCCGAGCATTTGCAGAATAATCCCTCGAATCATGAGTTTTAACGCCTCATCAAAAACATTCTCACCGATTTCCTGTTTGTGAAGCATCGAAAGGAAAACGCCTCTTAAAGCCGCGCTGAAAACGGGCACATTGACCTCTTTTATACCCGGAATCAGCGAGATAAAGTTTTCGATGCTGATATCATCCACCTCGGCATGGGCTTTTGCGACTTCGGGCGGGAGTTTTCTCAGTAACCATTCCATTTCACCGTTTACGGCAAAGCGGTAAAAGAAAGAGGCTTCGACCTGTTTGTACAAATGGAAAATCAACGTGGCGATCTGCTCCGGAGACGGTTGTTGACCTATTTTTTTAATTGCCGCGATGAATTCATTGTGAATGGATTCATGAAAACCCAGAAACACATCGAAAACTAATAATTCTTTCGAGGGATAGAATAAATAAAACGTGCCCTTCGGGATCTTTACTCTGCGGACAAGCTCGTCGACGGTCGTTTTTCGAATTCCGTATTTCTCGAGGCATGCTATCGTTTCTTCTTTCAAACGCTTGCGGATGAAAGCTTTTTCCCTTTCAGAAAAGGGTTTCGGCATATATACCACCTATATGACTATTATCGTATTAATAGTCATATCGTATCACAAGCGATACGGTCATGTCAACTTCACCCCGCGACAAGTTCGGAAAAAATAAAATAACCGCGTCGGCGAATAGGAAACCGCTTGTTTGATTATGCCCGAAAACGCGTTACCTATTAGGCCGTTTGCAGATAATCATTCGAAATAGAAAGACAAACAGAAACACAGTCTATGTGACGAAAGGCCGTCCGTCCTGTCTGCAAATTCTGGATGCGACATTCCTGCCATCCAACCCGGCGGGTGGAAGACCGCCGCCCGGAGTCGTCCACTGGCCGATCATGGAAAAATGAGACAAACCCGGAAGGGTCTTCGGGAAGCGCGCCATGATCGTTTTCGGAGTCAGTCCGAATCCTTCGTAACTACCGCGCCAATTATGCGTATAGCGTTGAACCGTATAAGGCGTGGAAATATCCATCTCTTCGATGTCGGAACGTATTCCTGGAAATCGTTTTTCTAAAAGTGCAATCACTCGGTTTCCGATTTCTTTTTTTATCTCTTCGTAAGCGTGACGGTTCTTACCGGCGAGATCTCTCCAGAATTCCTCGTTCCAGGTATTTAATAACACGGAGGCGGAGGTCTTGCCGGCGGGGGCGAACGTCGGATCGTAGTGGCGTATTGTGATCGCAAGGTATGGATGCACGCTTTTATCCGGCAGTTCGAGGGGTGAATCCAGTTCTATGGCAAGCATTTTCGGCTGGTCTTTCATATCCCGCGCAATTCCGAATCCCAAAAAAATCGAGGAAGGAAAGAGAGGGAAATGCGTATACGCGTTTTGCAGTGTTTTTGTCAGGAACTTTCCCTCCAACATCTTATACAGTGTGGTATGACCATCCGCGGCCGAGATGATTTCGTCCCCCATCACCTTTTCCCCGCTTTCCAACTGTAAACCGACCGCTTGATTGTCTTTCACGAGGATTTTTTCCACTGGGTTTCGGTAATGGATTTTTCCGCCAAGGGAGAGGTACTTCCGTTCGATATTCCTGGCGAAATTGAGGGAACCTCCGACCGGGTATCCGGCAGATTGGGTGTGTTGCAATCCCAACCCCATCGTTAATGTCGCGAGAGACCAGTCCGGTGGCGTCATCCCAAGCAATGTTTTCCGTATCGCCTGGCTTTTGAACTTCCGGGCATACTCCTGTATGGGTGTTTTTAGGTGTCGTAAATAACGGAGAAAGATCGAGAGATTACGGAGAGAGGTCGATAGACGATTCGAAAGGCTTCTTTTCTCGGGATCTACGATCAGGCGAAAGTGGCTTAGTGTTTTCAAGTCTTCGGTAAACTGTTCGATTTCCTTTCGATCATCGGGGCCGACGCGGAGTAACTCTTCTTTCAATCGGTCCGCGTTTGCGTACACCCTCACGGTTTCGCCGTCGGAAAATTCCATACGCGTAAACTCATCGAAAGTGCGTATCTGGGATTGGCTTCCGTCCTCATTTTGAAAAGCGCCCAGCTCTTTCCACAGCACATCAAAACCGGTTTCCGGATTGGTTCCGATCAACCAGTGGATACAATAATCGAAGGTGTACTCTCCTCGTTTCCAGGCAGTGCAAAGCCCCCCAGGAACGGAGTGGGCTTCGAATATTTCTGTTGCATACCCGTTTCGTTGCAGGTAAGACGCGGCAGATAGCCCGGCGATACCCGCGCCGATGATCAATACGTTTTTCGGTTTCACAACGAACCCTTCCTTTCTCGGCATTCTATGATGTACTTTTTTCGTGGGTAGTTTAGCACATTTCGTTTTTGGGATCTGCTTTATGGATTGACTAGAAAAATTCGGAGTAGGTTGGGATATTCGAATATCGGGGATTGACGGCTGGCTATCCTTTACGTATAATCAACAAGTTGCAACATTTTCAAATTTAACATAAACGGGTATACGCGGCGAAAACGCCCAAGGAGGGGAATATGAACCATAAACGCATTCAGTTCGTAAGTGATGCGCTGGTCGAGCAAATCATTTCGGGTCGGAAAACCGCGAGCGTCTCATCGCTTGAAGAGGTCGCGGTACAAGAAGACGAATACAACGATGCGCTGGTCGTCGGGGAATACTATGACGTGTATGACAGCGCGTATAACCTAAGAGCGACCATTCGCATTGTCGCGATGGAATTGTGCCGGTGGGATGCGATACCGGAACGTTTGTGGAAAGGGGAAACCAATCAAAGCGCTGAAGAATTCCGGCAGGATCACATGGATTATTTCGTGAATCCTGATCCCCTGTTTGAGTTCGTGGCTTACTATTTCGAAAAGGTACCGGCCGACGGGGTGAGATAACTGCCCGGTTTGGATCCCGGATAGCATTCCAAACACGAATCGGCATAACGAGGTTAGACAATGGAAGACAAAAGAGACATTCTCAAAGAAACCCAACCGTTTACGTATAAACTCATCGGAACCGATAAAGCTCGAATATTTTACCAGAACCGGCCGGTATTCACCGCTGTCGGGAAAGACTTCCAAAAACTGGAAAAGGCGATCCGCAATGGAGAAGCGTATCAAATACAACTATGTATGGCGAAGATGACGGGCAACTTTAAACGCGGAAACGAGAGAAGATAACGGGTCTTTAAGGTTTATCCGATTTTTGGAACTTTTTAAGCGCCTCGGCTAAAGCGGTGTTTTGCGGCTGTTTTTCCGTTGCATCCTGCGATCTCAGGTATTGCTGGATCTCTTTTTTCGAAAGCCCGCCCTGTTTTTCCGTCTTGCGGTCCTCAAAAGCCGCCTTTTTCGGGTTTAGAATTCGTTCCCGGTAACCACATTCCCGATCCTGGCATATATAGAGGCTGCCGTGTTTGTCTTTAACCAATAGAAGATTCTTGCCGCAGGTGGGACATTGCTTCCCCGACACGTTCTGGTGCTTGAAAACTGCTTCGCTGTTTTTGATCTCCTTGACGACTTTCGAGGCATAGCGTTTCATATCCGTCACGAACAAGTCTTTTTTCAGCGTTCCTTTTGCGATCATCGCCAGTTTTTGCTCCCAAACGGCTGTAAGCGCTGGGGATTTGAGCTCTTTCGGGACTAAAGTCAACAGTTGCTCGCCCTTGGAGGTGATACGCAGTTCCCTGCCTTCCTTTTCGATCAGAAAGGTATTGATGAGTTTTTCGATGATGTCCGCCCGCGTCGCAACCGTTCCCAGACCCCCGGTCTCGCCCAGCGTCTTTACGAGGTCTTTCTTCTCCCCCTCCATCCATCTCACGGGGTTTTCCATAGCCGCAAGCAGCGTGGCCTCCGTAAATCGCGCGGGTGGTTTGGTGGTTCCGGTCGTTTGAACGATCCCGCTGATCGCCAATCGGTCACCTTTGCGTATTTCAGGCAATATCTGGTCGGCGAGACCCTCCTCACCTGCATCCTCATCTGCGGATTGACCGTAGATTTCCTTCCACCCGGCTTTCAGAACCCTTTTCCCTCTGGCGATGAAAGTTTCACCATTGATCAGGGCTTCCACCGCCGTCTGTTCGTATTCGAATGGGGGCAGCATGACGGCGAAAAACCGGCGAATCACCAAATCGTAGATCTTGCGTTCTTCAAGGTTGAGCTTGTCGAGATAGACCTTTTGTTCCGTCGGGATGATCGCGTGGTGGTCGGTAACTTTACTGTCGTCGACAAAAAACGCTTTCTGGCTGAACGACATCGTTCGCGTTCTGACGCCCAAAGGGGCGTACACCCCCACACCGCACGCGTTAATACGCTCTCTTAACGTGTCGACGATGTCGGCCGATAGGTAACGCGAGTCCGTACGCGGGTAGGTCAGCAACTTGTGGGTTTCGTAGAGCGACTGCATGATCGAGAGCGTGTCTTTGGCGGAAAAAGAGAAGCGCGCGTTCGCGTCTTTTTGAAGTTCCGTGAGGTTGTACAGCAGGGGCGGTAGAGTTTTCTTCTCCGTTTTTTCAACCCCGACTACCTTGGCGGTTTTATCCGTTAATCCCTGCAACACGGATAGACGATACGCTTCATCAAAAGTCCGGTATTCTTTCGTTTTTTTATCGCGCCAGATCAGGGTGACCCCCTGCGTTTTCGCGCTGATTCCGTAATACGTCCTTGGGATGAAATGCCGGATCTCTTCCTCGCGATGCGCGATCATGGCAAGCGTCGGGCTCTGGACCCGCCCGCAGGAAAGCTGCGCGTTGAATTTGCAGGTCAGCGCCCGGGTGGCGTTGATCCCCACATACCAGTCCGCTTCGGACCGCGCGACCGCCGAATGATACAAATTTTCATAGTCCCTGCCGTCTCTTAAGCGCGCAAAGCCTTCCTGGATTGCGCGATCGGTCACCGAAGAGATCCACAACCGTTTAATCGGCTTTCTAACGTGCACTTTCTCTATAATCCACCGCGCGACGAGTTCTCCCTCGCGCCCGGCATCCGTTGCGATGACGATCTCACCCACGTCTCCACGCATCATTTGGGTTTTCACGACCTGAAACTGTCGGCCGGTCTCCTTGATCACCACCAATTTCATCTCTTCGGGCAACAAGGGCAGGTCCTCCAATTTCCAACTCTTGTACTGAGGGCCGTAAGCATCCGGGTCCGCCAAGGTGACTAAGTGACCCAACGCCCAAGTGACCACATATCTCGATCCTTCGAGAAAACCGGTGCCTTTTTGGGCGCAGTTCATAACCCTCGCAATATCTCTCGCAACCGAGGGCTTTTCCGCTAACACGAGTATTTTTGCCATTGAGTCGTTCCTTTCATTCCATAAAGTTGTATCTTCGAGCCAGCATTGTGCCCTTCGATCATAACACACGAAACATAAAATAAGCCTTAACCGGTCTGTTTCTCGAAAGTACGGCGCAGCGGTTCAACTCGGGAAAAAATCAAGACAACGATTCGTTGCGCTTCCTCCGAAAAAAACATGACAGTGTCTCTTAAAAGCCTCTTTCAGAAACGGTGATAGCGTCTATTCTTGCATTATCCCGGCTGACGGGATATAATAGAATATCGGTCAAATCATATTCTCCCGTTCTTATAGGTGCAATCGGTATCGGTAAGAATTGTATCCAAGTCAAGCGCCATATGCGCCCCGAAATCATCATTTCCGCAAACCAAGTCGATAAAAAACGGAGGTGGCGGCAATGTCTCGCTTTCAAAGACAAATCATCCTCGCAATCATCGTCTGCGCGCTGTTGACACTGTTAATGGCAGCGTCCTGCGGTCGGCTCGCGTTGAATGCCAAGATAGTTCTTTTCGGTGAACCGACGGTCGGTGAATGCGATCTCGAAACTTGTTCTTGCCAGGTGACGGCACGATTCAAAGTGAACGTCAAATTGATCGGTTTCAACTGGGATACTGATATACTCATGAAATGGAAAGTCACGAATCTTGCGTTAGAACGGCGCGAGGATCTTGAGACGGACGATGATTACGTTTACCAATTCTCCTGTACCGTCGAGCCGGGAACATACCACTTCGAATTTTCTGGAGAAATCGACAGTACGAAAGACCTGGAAACAGATCGCGTGTTTTTCACAGTCGTTTGCGAATGTGAAGGATGCACGCTACACCCACTCACGTTAAGCGCCAACCCTCCCGAAGGGGGGACGACCACCGGAACCGGGAATTACTATAAGAACAAAGAAGTGACCGTTCGGGCAATCCCCAGCACCAATTGGTTTTTTGTAAACTGGACCGGCGAATTCCCGAGCGCAGACGCCCAATTCTCATTCACGATGCCCGACCACGACGTTCAGCTCACGGCAAACTTCGAATCGTCACCCGCCAACCCTCCGACCATACAGCTTAATCCTACAAAAGAACCGACCCCGACGGCGGACGGTGAACAAACGGCATTCAATCTCTACGCCACCCAACCTTTGACCGAATTGCAGATAGTTTGCAACACCTTTTTACGTACGATTCAAAGCCCGGACATTAAAGGGACGATACAAAACCCGGACAGTTCCACAACGTACATCTATGAAGAAAACCACCGGAGGGTGGAAGGAAACAACGCTTATGAGATAACCGGGAAGAGTGTAAACGGCACTTCCAATACGCTCCAATATAACGCCAATCGGACAGTGGCTCAGGGTTTTCGAAACCTTGGGAAGAAAGGTTTGCAATACATGATTATCGACTTGGGGAATAACAGCAAAGAAGGTAAACAGGTAAGCTTCCTGGTGATAGGTACTGTTCCCGTCGAACATAAAAAAATCGTGGAAATGAACGACCAATACCAGTTTATTGAGAATACCAGCGCATTTGTCGGGAACTATACCGGCTTAGCCGAGTACTGTATGGGAAGCTACTGGCTCCAATCCCCGGCTTATCTGCAAATAATAGACGATCAATGGAAACCGGCGCAAAAGATTGATAATGTCTCTGGTATACAGTCTCTTCCGGGTTTTATTGCGTTTTATGAAAGCGATGCCGTTCAATTGGCGAAAAACAGCGTCTATGGCGCCCATCTATCGAGGCATCCTTACCAAAACGGCGTTTCTTTCACATCGCTTTCGAATAACATCAACGGAAAAATCGCCGGAATAGTACCTTACCGGTACGACCCGCAAACGGACTCCCACACGATGTGTTTCATTGACCTGGATAGTCCTTCCAAAGCCGAGTTCATTGGTTCGAACGGTATCCCTACAGGTATCAATATACCCGGCCCCGGTAGCATCGAAATGAGAGAAGATCCCCTACCGCTTTTCGGAATTCCTGCTGAGTACGGAACACCGACCTATATCAGCCTTTACAAACAGACAGACGAAATGACGCAGTTTATCATTAATTTCGTCACTCCCGGCGGCGAGTATTGGATAAAAATCTTTACCGATACGGGTCAACTGCTTTACTCTTTCCAAACGCATACAGAACTGTCGGCATCTGTCGGAGAGCGGGATGAAGCCTTTTTGTATAAAACTGTCGTCAAAACGACACCGGATGAGGAAACTCAAGGGCCACCGCTGACTTACGGAAATCTATACGTTTTGCATACGGCTGCTCCCGGATTCGAAGTATGGGAACCGCTCAATCCATAATGATGCAAAAATGACAAATCTTTAATTCTCCATTTTCTACACCGTTCGTTTTTAAAAGTTCGGGTTCGTTCCTGCGTTTCTTGGATGTTATGGTGTTTCGCCTCTTATCATATGCGTGAGCTCTTGCGCCTCTCTGATTATAAAAAATACATGGAGTTCGCGCTTTCGAGAAATCCTACTTCTCGTTCCGAGCGGTAAGTGTAACCACGTGCCCGGCGCGCCATGAGCCGAAAGCGTTTTGGAACCACCTGTCAATCATAGTGTTCTCATCTTTAAACTCGAACGTGTTCCGAAATTCGAACGTTCGATCGGGGAATATCATGCTACCTTTAAGGGTAATCACCCCTTCTTCGAGGGTTACGACCCCTCTTTGTACAACCGAACTGCTATGAAGAATAAAAGCTTCGAGTTGCTTCGTTTCGCGATTCCAATAAAAATACCCTTCCGCAAAAGTATTAATGTCCGAAATCGAGTAAGTGTACTTAATTACGGTACCTCCCCAGATCGCTTCGAACCGTTGTATATTCTCGCAGGTTTTCCGAGATACCGGATCCACAAAACCCCCAACCCATTGTTTATTGACCAACGGCCGCAAAACCTCTAACGGTTCGGCGAGTTTAATCTCCGAAGCGAAGCAAATACAGATAAACAGCAGAAATCCCAAAAACATCCATCGTTCTTTGTTCTTCACATTTCTCCCTCCTATCGATACACGTTCGCCTATCGATTTATTCATGTCCACACGATGACGAAACCGATAATCGTATTATACACTCTTTGCATCTTGATGACGAAGCGGCATCGAAGTCTAGCGACAGTCGTGGTCTCTTTGTTTAGTTTGTATATAGAGAAAGGTTTACGCGGAGCACCTTGTTCGGACCGCCCGATTTTTTGTTGGGTTTCCCGATCTTTTAAATCCATTCACGCTTAAGAAACCGATCATCGAGAATGGATTGAACCCGCAAGTCTTTTTGTTTGATCTCTTTTGCGGTCTTCTCGATAGCGGTAGGAAAGACCATGCTCAACGTAATAACTCTCCTTGTCCGTTGGGATCACGCTGAGGGCGGGGATTGGAATACTTCTGCCGGTGTCCGGAATCGACAATAGTTCGTTACGTCTGAGATGAAGATCCTCTCATTTCCCCATTCATTACGATCATAGGTGATAGACGCGGGTCCAATCTCCCGATCGATTATTCGTTTCTTATTAATTACTTTTTTAATAATATTTATTTACTTATTAATTAATAAATCAATTAGGTTTCTATGCCTCAAGCGTGTATAATGGAATGGCACTTCTAAAAGTATAATTAGAAACAGTATTAGTGCTATACTACCGAAATATTCTCGCTTTATGGACTTTCTCCGGTTATTCTTAAGGACTGGTTGAAGGGCCAAAAGGTTAATACATAGGAGGAACTTAATGAAAGGATTGAACAAAAGCTTTGTTGTTACACTTATACTGACCGTTTTTCTTTTTGTGGGGGTATTTGCGCAGTCGTCAGAAAAAATCGAATCGATACCGCTTTGGGAAAAGGCGTCCGCGGATGAAGCCAAGAGGATTGTCGTTATCAGCGACCTTCATCTGGGTGTGGATGATAGCTTTTCCGAAACGGTAAAGAATAAAGATCTGATGGCTGAGTTCTTGGAACGACTCGTGTTAAGCGGCATTGACGAGCTCGTTATCGCGGGTGACATGCTCGACGAGTGGTTCGTGCCGATTTCTTATCAGCCGCATACCGATTTGGGCGTTTTCTTCAGGGAGGTTGCGGATAACAACGCTGCCATCATGGCCGCTTTCGAAAAATTGATTCAAAGCGGGGTAAAGGTCATCTACGTTCCGGGTAACCACGATCTTCTTCTTGATGAAGAAACGCTTGCCGACTTGCTTCCTGGAATATCCCAGGCTCGCGATGGTGACGGTGTGGGGGTTTATCGAACCGGTACGCGTTCCGAGATCGTCATCGAACACGGACACCGTTATGACACATTCTGCGCCCCGGATCCTTTGTCCAACAAAGAAATTACGGGCTCCTATCCTTCGTATTTACCTCCGGGTTATTTCTTTACGCGCATGGCCGCCACCTACGTTGCGGAGGGGAAATCCGCGCCCAAGAAAGAGCTGCCGAAAATCGAAGAACCCTCAAAAGAAAACGGCGACCTTCATGACGCTTACGTGTATTATAGTTTATGGACGTGGGCGATGACAAGCTTTCCGATCAAGGCCGGTTTCGAGGATAAAGTCATCTACTGCGGCGTAAATGGATACAGCGACAGTTTTTCTTTGAGCGATTTGCTCCCCTCAGAAAGAGAGGATGGTTCGATCAACGCCGTTTTGTATGCCAATGTTCAGAGGCGTTGGGATGACGTTCAGGAGATCAACGGGATCGCGGCAAAGAATTCTTATGCTCAGGCAACAGCGGGCGGTATTGACCACAACTTCCTCGACGATCAGGCTGTAAAGCAATATTTCAATCTGGACCCAACCGTAGACGTGGTCATTTTCGGTCATTCGCACGTTCCGATCGTCAACCGGTTTCTAAAAGGGTATAACAGAGAAAAAGTATACGTCAACAGCGGTACCTGGATTGACGGAAAAGTTGGCCAGGAACGATGCTTCGTGGTTATTGAATCCAGTGAGCAAACCACAACCGTTCGCTTGATGGAGTATCACCCCGACGGAACCATCAGCGATACCGAGAAGAAGTAAAGACTTCCATTTAACGATTAAACCGGCTCCCGGTATCTAGAACACCGATCGGGCGCCGGTTTTTTCTCTTTTTTCCATCTACGAAGGCGATTTACTCCGATAACCTTGTAAGAGCCTATGGCTCAATGAACTGCATCCCCATCGTTGGCGAAAGAGAGAACCATGTTCTATTTTTGGAGCGCCAGCTCTTTAGGTCGGCTCCTCTATCATTTTTTTCGGTTTTCTCGCGACGTAAGCGCCCCTTGTCTTTGCGACGGCGCGATAACCCACGCGTTCATCGCTTACATTATCGATTCGTCTTCTCATCAAACCTCATCGTTAGAAAAAGAGAAACCCATGCCCTTTTTTTGGAGCGCCCGACTTTAGTCGGGCATATTCTTTCAAGCGGTTCGGCGTAAGGAGAAAAACTAACGAGGATGATCGCAAGCGTTATCGACCAACATTCTTCGTAACCCCATCGTTGGCGATAGATAGAACCATGCCCGACTAAAGTCGGGCGCTCCATTACCGGCGCGAT
>ERZ795059.755-NODE-755-length-39425-cov-13.284608_pt1 | contig 39425 bp, 34 predicted proteins | sample MGYA00375143_ERZ795059 | MGnify/ENA primary metagenome ERZ795059 (study PRJEB30188, sample SAMN05720168) | activated sludge metagenome | isolation source: Anaerobic digester | place: USA | collected 2015-01-07 ... | reverse complement strand
CCGTCGTCAGGTGCGTTTGCAGTATACGCCGGTTTTCGGCGCCGTAGATTCTGGGAGGCTCTGTCCTACAGTTTGGGCGTGTAGGGCGTTGAGATTGTTTGGGATGGAATTTCTCCGTCCTACAGTTCTGCACCACCTCCATCCTACACTTCAGCCCATCACCGCTCCTCCCGACGTAAGTCGGGAGCCAGGGGGTCACACAGCGGGACAAGCCGCCCCTGGGTCCCGACTTGCGTCGGGAGGAGCGGGACGATGAACTGATGGTGGTGTGGTTGGCTGGTCGACCCCCACCTGTCCTCCCCCTTTTAGGGGGAGGGACCCTGGAGCGGGATCGCTCTTCGTTGAAAGGTAAGTTCTGGCAACATGGTTCCTCCCCCTGAAAGGGGGAGGTCAGGTGGGGGTCGGGTTGGGTATGCTTGGCCCCTGGGTTCCCGCTTTCGCGGGAATGACGGTGGAGAGATTGGTGCGCGTGGCTTGGTGCATCGGTGATGCACCCTACGGGTTGGCGGTTAGTGTTGGTGGCCGCCGTTGCGGCCGCACATCAGGTGGGTGTTGCTGGCCATCCACATGAGTTGGACGCCGGGGGTCCAGGTGAGGGAATGTTCGCCGTCGCTCCACACGACTTTGGGGATGCCCTGTTCGGGCGCGACGTTGGTGAGGCGGTAGGCGGTGTCGCCGATCCACACGAGGGCGGCGCTGCCCTGCCCGGTTTCGGCGAAGGCGAGGACGAGTTTGGAGCCGTCGGCGCAGCCGAAGCTTGAGCCGCGAGGGTCGTCGCTGGGAAGCCGGGCGGGCGGCTTCATCTGCGCCAATGCTGTGGGAGCGACGAGGCAGAGGGCGGCGGCTAGAGCGACGTTCCGGAGGATCATGCGTGGCCCCTGCTGTTGTAGCGAGAGACTGCGCGATCAATTTGCCGGCGGCAAGGGTGTTGAGGCCCCTATCGGTGTGAGAGCGCGCGTTGAAGCGACGGCGCCCACAGGCGGTGCATTTTCAATGCACCCTACTCCGCGCACCCTACTCCGCGGCGTGCTGGGCGGCTTGTGCCGCAGCTTCCTTGGCGGACTTGAGGATCGCTGCACGGGCTTCGACCTGAGCGACGATCTTGTCGATCATGTCGGCATTGCTGACCTTGTGGTCGGGCTTGCCGGACACATACATCATGCCGGCGTCCTTGCCGCCGCCGGTGAAGCCGAGGTCGGTCATGGTGGCTTCGCCGGGGCCGTTGACGACGCAACCGATGATCGAGAGCGAGATCGGCTCCGAGATGTGGGCGAGGCGTTGTTCGAGCGCTTCGACCGTGCGGATGACGTCGAACCCCTGACGCGCGCAGGACGGGCACGAGATGATGTTGACGCCACGCGTGCGCAGGCCGAGCGACTTCAGGATTTCAAAGCCGGCCTTGATCTCTTCGACGGGTTCGGCGGAGAGCGAGACGCGGATGGTGTCGCCGATGCCGGCCCAGAGCATGGAGCCGATGCCGATGGCGGATTTGACCGTGCCGGTGCGCAGGCCGCCCGCTTCGGTGACGCCGAGATGGAGCGGCGCGTCGGTGGCTTCGGCGAGCGCGTGATAGGCGGCGACGGTGAGGAACGGATCGGAGGCTTTCACCGAGATCTTGTATTCGTGGAAATCGTTGTCATCGAGAATGCGCGCGTGATCGAGCGCGCTTTCAACCATCGCCTCGGGGCATGGCTCGCCATACTTTTCCAGCAGGTGACGTTCGAGCGAGCCGCCGTTGACGCCGATGCGCATCGAGCAGCCATTGTCTTTTGCGGCCTTGATGACTTCGCGCACGCGATCGGCATTGCCGATATTGCCCGGGTTGATGCGCAGGCAGGCGGCGCCGGCTTTCGCCGCTTCGATGCCGCGTTTGTAGTGGAAGTGGATGTCGGCGACGATCGGCACTTTCGCGGCGCGGCAGATTTCCGGCATCGCGGCGGTGGATTCTTCGTCCGGGCATGAGACGCGGACGATGTCTGCGCCGGCTTCCTCGAGGCCACGGATCTGCTCGATCGTGGCTTTTGCGTCCGAGGTCGGCGTGTTGGTCATCGACTGGACGGTGATGGGCGCATCGCCCCCGACCAGCACATTGCCGACGCGGATCTGGCGCGACTTGCGCCGCGTGATCGTGCGCCAGGGGCGGATGTGATTGATGTCTTGGCTCATGTTGTTGGGCTCATGTTGATCGCCACTCGTCAGCCGTTGGACAGCATTTGGCCTTTTAACATGGCCCAGTAAAGGCATGCCCAGACAAGATTGGGGCCGCACGACGGAAGGTCGCGCGGCCCTTGATAATCATCGAAACGCCCGTGCCTATTGGTCCGGATAGGCCGCGAGGGCCGGGTCGGTGGCCGGGGTTTGCGGTTGGGCCGGGGCCGGGTTCTGGGCGGCGGGCAGCTCGCGCGGGGCGGGCGTGGTGTTGGTTGCGGGACGCGGCGCACGCGGCGCACGCGGCTTGGGCGGCGTGGTTGCCGTGCCCGGAGCGGGCGTGGCGCCAGCGACCGGCGGCGCACCGTTGGCGGACGGCGCGGGCGCAGCTTCGGCGGCGATCGACGGGTCGACCGGAACATTGATCGGCGCGCGTTGTGCGGCGAGATCGACGCTTTGCGAATAGACCTGGCCGCCTTCCGGCTGCAGCAGGCCGAGCGAGGCATCGCCCAGGCGCCATTCGAAGGCCTTGCCGTCGTTGACGGAGACGGTCCAGCCGGCGCCGACGCGGACGGGGTAGCTCTCACCGGCGACGAAATCGCGGTGGACGTATTTGTCGCCTTTGGCGGAGCGGACTTCGACCGAGCCGGGACGCAGGGCGACGATGCGCAGACGCTGGCCGACGGCATTGGCCGGATCGACAGCGGCGGTGGTCGCCGTGCTGGTGTTGGTGGTTGTGCCGGCGGAGGTGGGCTGCTTCTCGCCGTTGTTGAGGAAGACGACAGCAGCGGCGCCGACGAGGCCGACGATCAGGAAGCCGAGCATGGGCACGGCGACCGGAAGCTTGCGGGCCTTGGACGAGGCCGGCTGGGCCATGTCCTGCTTTTCCGGGTCCTTGAGGATCGCGCACTCGGCGAGGTAACGGTCGAGCGTGTTCTGCTCGTCCATGCCGAGGAAGCGGGCGTAGGATTTGATGTAGCCCTTGGCGTAAACGGGGGCGCCCAGCAGGTTCGGCGTCATCTCTTCGATGGCGCGGAGGTGGCTGAGGTGGACGCGGGTGTCGCGGGAGACCTGCTCGAGCGAGTAGCCGGCATTCTCGCGGGCGGCGCGGATGATGGCGCCGATGCGTTGCTGGGGACCATCGAGCGGAGCTTCGGCGGCAAAGTCTGCGTCAGCGTCGGTCACGACACGGAGATGCGGCGCGCTGCGGCGGGCGCGCGGCTCGGCATCGTCGTGTGCGGGGACAGCGACGGAAACGGGGGGCGCGGAAACAGCGGGAGTGTCGGCGGCGCTCGTCTCGGGCGCGGCAGCCGTTTCATCGGTAGGCTTGGAGGGATTGGTGTCGTCTTTGGCCACGCCGCTCATACGTTCATCCGACACGGAAAGGCACGCCCCTATGGACGCTAGTTTCCGCTTAAGCCCACCGCCCTAACAACTTATTACGAAGGTAAGGTGGCGGCACTGGGGCCACAACGTTAAATTCGCTAAATCTTCAGCCCCCGAAACGAGTTACGGGGCTCTAGATCTTGATCCCGAAGTCCTGGGCGATGACCTGCATGGTGTTGCGGAGATTGGATTCGCCGCTGTCGAGAGCGGTCTGCACGCGGGGGGCGAGCTGGGAGAGGTCGATCGAGCGGACCATCAGCTTGATCGGGGCAATCCGCGCCGACTGCATGGATAACCGGCGATAACCTAGAGCAATCAGGGCCAGCGCTTCGAGCGGACGGCCGCCGGCCTCGCCGCAGACGGTGATGGGAAGTCCTGCTTCGTCAGCACGTTGGCGCATCTGTAGCAGCAGGCGCATCGCCGGCTTGGAGAGGATGTCGTAGCGGCCGGACAGGCGGGCGTTGTCCCGGTCGGCGGCGAAGAAGAACTGCATCAGGTCGTTCGTGCCGATCGAGAGGAAGTCGGCCTTGCCCTTCAATTGGTCGATCGAGAAGGCAAGCGAGGGGGTCTCGACCATGGCGCCGACCTTCAGCCGGTTGGGCAGATCGCGGCCGAACTTGATGGCCCATTCCATCTCCGAATCGAGCAGGCGTCTTGCGGCCTCGAACTCCTCCACGGTGGTGACCATGGGGAACATCAGGCGCAGCGTCTTGCCGCGGGAGGCGCGGATCAGGGCGCGGAGCTGGCGGCGGAAGAAGAACGGATGGTCGAGCGCCATGCGGAGGGCGCGCCAGCCGAGGGCTGGATTTTCCTCACGCTCACGGCGGCCCATGAAGGGCGCGATCTTGTCGCCGCCCAGGTCGATGGTGCGGAAGACGACGGGGCGATCCCCTGCCCGCTCGATGACGGACTTGTAGAAGGTCGACTGCTCGTCGAGGCCCGGCATCGTCTCCGACGCCATGAACTGGAATTCGGTGCGGAACAGGCCGACGCCGCTGGCGCCGACTTCGTCGAGATGATCGAGGTCGAAGGACAGGCCAGCGTTGATGAGGAGGTCGACTTCAACGCCATCGGTGGTGACGGCGGGCTTGTCGCGCAGCAGGGAGAGCTCGGCCTGCTTCTGGCCGGCGAGCGCCATGCGGGCGTGGAAGTTGGTGACGATCTCGGCTTCCGGGCGGATGTGGACGACGCCGGTTTCGCCATCGACGATCATCAGGTCACCGTCTTCCGAGCGGGTGACGAGGCCCGGCATGCCGCCGACTGCGGGCACGCCGATGGCGCGTGCAACGATGGCGGCGTGCGAGCCGGCGCCGGCTTCTTCGAGCACGATGCCGGCAAGGCCGCTGTCGCGGTATTCCAGCAGTTCGGCGGGACCGATGCGGCTGGCGACGAGGATCGAGCCACGCGGCGCTTCGCGTCCGCCCTCTTCGCCCGAGAGCTGGCGGAGCAAGCGGTTCTCGAGATCTTCGAGGTCGTGCATGCGCTCGCGCACCATGGCGTCACGGGCGCTTTCGAGACGGGCGCGGTGTTCGCGACGGACGCGATCGACGGCGGCTTCGGCGGAGAGGCCGGTGCGGACGGCTTCGAGCAGGCGGGCTTCCCAGCTCGGATCGTGCGCGAACAGGCGGTAGGTTTCGAGCACGTCGCGGCTTTCGCCGAACAGGACGGGGCCAGCGCGCGTGAGCATGGCGTCGATGTTGGCGCGCAGCGCGTCGAGCGCTTCGTTGAGGCGGCGTTCCTCGACATCGGGATCAGCGGCGAAGAGTTGCGTGGGCGGTACGACGGGGTCGTAGAGGTGGATGCGCCCCGTCGCGAGACCTTCGTTCAGGACGCGGCCATTGAGTTCGACCGGGCGCGTCTGGCGCAAGCTGGCGCTGATCGTGTCGCCGACGGCGGCGACGAGTTCAGCCAGCACCATGGCGACGGTTTGCAGCGCTTCGGCTTCTTCATCGTCGTAAACGCGTTCGGTGCGGTTCTGGACGACGACCACGCCGAGGACGCGGCCACCGCGCAGGATCGGCACGCCGAGGAAGGAGTGGAACGGATCTTCGCCGGTTTCCGGACGGTAGGAGAAGCGCGGGTGCGAGAAGGCGTCAGTGAGGCGCAACGGCCTTGCAGTGGCAGAGACGAGACCGACGAGGCCTTCGTTTTCCTTCATTCGCGTGCGGCCAACGGCTTCGGGAGCGAGACCCCGTGTCGCCATCAGGAGCAGGCTTTCATCTTCCGAACGCAGATAGATCGAGCAGACATCGGCAACCATGGTGTTGGCGATGAGTTCGACCACACGATCGAGGCGCTTGGGGTCCTGCGCCTGATTGGCCATCAGCGCCCGCAGACGCGACAGCAACAGCTTCGCCCCGCCCCCACCCGCAGGGGGACGAGGCGGCGCGCCGCCCTTGTCACCAAGTCTGTTGCGATCGGTCAAAACGTCTCCCAACGCCGTCGTCTGAGTTCGCTTTAGCTGATTACGCTGCGTCCGTCATTCCATGGCGGGGAAGGTAAATTTTTGGGGGTGGTGTGGCGGGAATCGGGCCGGGACGTTCGATGCGCAAATAATCGTAGGGTGCATCTTGATGCACCATGGCGACGTCCTGCGCTGGCGGTGCATTTCCGCTTCGCTTCAATGCACCCTACGGATTTCGCGCTGCCGCCAGATCAATCCGAATCCAGCCCGTACGCCGTGTGGAGGGCGCGGACGGCGAGTTCGGTGTAGGAGGCGTCGATCAGGACGGAGATCTTGATTTCCGAGGTCGAAATGACCTGGATGTTGATCGATTTGTCCGACAGGGCCTGGAACATGGTTTTGGCGACGCCAGCGTGGCTGCGCATGCCGACGCCGATGACCGACACTTTCGCGACATCGCGCGACACGGTCATGCTTTCATAGCCGACTTTCTTGCCGAGGCCTTCGAGCACCGACTTGGCGTGGCTGGCGTCGCGATCCGGGCAGGTGAAGACGATGTTCTGGCGGCCTTCGGTTTTCGCCGAAGCCTGCACGATCATGTCGACGTTGACGCCGGCATCGGCGAGCGCGCCGAAGATGGTGGCGGCGACGCCCGGATTGTCTTCCACGCCGATCATGCTGAATTTGGCTTCGTCACGCGAATAAGCGACGCCGCTGACAACCTGCTTTTCCACGATCTGTTCCTCATCGCACACGAGCGTACCGGTATTGGGGGAAGGCACGGGGCCTTCAAACGAAGAGAGCACGCGCACGGGAACGCGATGGTTCATCGCCAGTTCGACCGAGCGGGTCTGCAGGACCTTCGCGCCAAGGGAGGCGAGTTCCAGCATCTCTTCGTAGGAAATCTTTTCGAGGCGGCGGGCCTTCGGCGTGATGCGCGGGTCCGTCGTGTAGACGCCATCGACGTCGGTGTAGATGTCGCACAGCCCAGCCTTGAGGGCAGCGGCGACGGCGACGGCGGACGTATCGGAACCGCCACGGCCCAGCGTCGAGACGCGGCCTTTATCATCTACGCCCTGGAAGCCGGCGACGACAGCGATCTCGCCGCTATCGACCGAGCGGAGGAATTCGGGGTTGTCGCAGCCCATGATGCGCGCCTTGCCGTGGGCTTCGTCGGTCGTGAGCTTGAGCTGCCAGCCGAGCCAGGAGCGGGCCTTGAGACCCTTCTTGCGGAGGGCAAGCGCCAGCAGACCCGCGGTGACCTGTTCGCCCGACGCCACGACCACATCGTATTCGTCGTCATAGTCGGGGCCGTGCAGATCCGGGCCGGCGGCGCCGCGCGTCCATTCGACGAGCTGGTTGGTCGTGCCCGACATGGCGGAGACGACGACCGCAATGGCGCGGGTTTCGGCGCGGCGCGCGGCGACAATATCCGCCACGTGCGCAATACGCTCGAGGTTGGCGACCGAGGTTCCGCCGAATTTCAGCACCAGGCGATTCATCGCGGGGGCACGTCCTTCCAATTGCGGAAGCCGATAAGCGCCCGCGCGCGAGGGCTATAGGGGGGCCGGGCCGGGAGGGCAAGAACTGACCCTTTGCTGCGGCGATGCTCCTGTGGGATAGCGACGAAATCCCCTGCCCTGACGGGATAGGTGGGGCGATTTTCCCTCCCCATATCAGGGCTGGACGGGGTAGAAGTGGCGTGAAACGCCTGCCGAGGAGACCGACGTGGCCAAGATCATGGAGCGCGACGAGACGATCCCGGAATCGCCGAGTGTCGACCCGGCGGAAATCGAGAAGTTTCGGGCCATGGCGGCGGACTGGTGGTCGCCGACCGGCAAGTTTGCGCCGCTGCACAAGTTCAACCCTGCCCGACTGACCTTTATCCGCGAGACGGCGGTGGCTCATTTCGGGCTGGATGGCGAGGCTCGGCGGCCGCTGGAGGGCCTGCGGCTGCTGGATGCCGGGTGTGGCGGCGGGCTGGTGACCGAGCCGATGGCGCGGCTGGGCGCGCATGCGGTAGGCGTCGATGCCGGGGACAAGAACATCAAGGCGGCGATGGTTCATGCCGATCAGGTTCGTGTCGATGTCGATTACCGGGTTGGGACGGTCGAGGGGCTGATCGCGGCGGGCGAGCCGAAATTCGACATCGTTCTGGCGCTGGAAGTGATCGAGCATGTAGCTGACCCGGCGCAGTTCCTGGCCGATTGCGCGAAATTGCTGAAGCCGGGCGGGCTCATGATCATGGCGACGCTTAACCGTACCGCGAAGGCGTTTGCGCTTGCGGTTGTGGGGGCCGAGCATGTTCTGCGCTGGCTGCCGGTTGGAACTCATGAATGGTCGAAGTTCGTTACGCCGGCTGAAGCGAGTGCGGCCTTAACCGGCGCCGGGCTTGCTGTGCAGGAGCCTGTCGGCGTCTCATTCTCGCCCCTTTCGGGACGATGGTCTCTCGGGCGGGACACCGCCGTGAACTACATGATCGTGGCGACCCGGCCGGAGGAACCGGCGGAAAAGTAGAGTTTACGGACGACGAATGGCTGAGAACGGCCGCATCTTCATCGACGATCTGGAGGGCGTGCAGATGCCGCCCCGGTCGCTGGAGTCGGGTCCGGTAAAGCCGGGCGCGGATGAGCGCGACGAATGGCTGCGCCGCCGCAACATGTCGGCCGAGCAGGTCGCGTTCGGCGACGAAGATCCCTACAGCAACAAGTATGTGCGTTCCGATGTCGATGAGACGCCGGGGACGATTTTGCATTACTGGTTCGGCTACGCTGTCGAGCGGCCGCAGGCGATGCAGGACCGGATGGCGCTGTGGTTCGGCGGCGGATTCCAGCTGGATCGCATCGTCGCCAACAGGTTCAGCGATGTTGTTGCGAAGCTGGCTTCGGGCGAGGCGTATCGCTGGGCGGCGAATGGCGTGGAGCAGAGGCTGGCGGCTGTCGTGGCGCTGGATCAGTTCTCGCGGAATATCTTCCGGGGGACGCCGGCGGCTTTCGAGAACGATGCGATCGCATTGCGGCTGTGCAAGGATGCGATGGCGAGCGGCGATGACGCGAAGCTGCATCCGGTGGAGCGGTGGTTCCTGTACATGCCGCTGGAGCATTCGGAGTCGGCGAGCGACCAGCGGCGGAGCGTGGAGAAGTTTGCGGAGCTGCTGGCGGAGGCGACACCGGAGATGAAGCCGCATTTCGAGAGCGCTTATGACTTCGCCAAGCGCCACGCGGCGGTAATCAAGCGGTTCGGGCGCTTCCCGCATCGCAATGCGATTTTGGGGCGGACGTCGACGAGCGCGGAACTGGCGTTCATCCAGAATACGCCGCTGGGGTTCTGAGGCCTGCGGTTGTGAGCGCGCCCTCGTGGTTCGACGGGCGGCCCTTCGGGCCTGCTCACCATGAGGGCTGAACAACCAGCGGCTTTGTAGCCCTCATCCTGAGCAGCACGCAGAGCGTGCGTCCGTCGAAGGACGAGGGCGCGCTTGCAGGCGCCTCTACGCTTTCCCGACGAGCTTCAGCCATTCGTCCTCTGTGAGGACTTTGACGCCGTGCTTCTGCGCGTCGGCGAGTTTTGAGCCTGCGCCGGGGCCTGCCACCACAAGGTCAGTCTTGCTGGAGACGGAGCCGGAGACTTTGGCGCCGAGTTGCAGGGCCTGGGCTTTCGCTTCGTCGCGCGTCATCTTTTCCAGAGAGCCGGTGAAGACGACGATCTTGCCGGCGACCTGACTGTTGGATGTGTCGGCGATCTTGTGCGGGGTGACGGTGACGTTCTGGAGGAGCGCTTTCAAGACATCGCGGTTGTGTTTCTCCGCGAAGAAATCGACGAGGGCTTCGGCGGCGACTTCGCCGAGACCGTTGATGGCGGCGAGCGCGATGAGATCTTCGCCGGGACGACCTTCTGCAGCGGACTGAACCTCTTTGCGGAAGGTGGACCAGTCGGCGTATTCGGCGGCGAGGGCTGCACGCGAGGTCTTGTTGAGGCCGGTGATGCTGGCGAGTGCTGTCTCCAGCGACTCGTCGGCGGTGACGGGCTCTGTCGCGGGCAGATCGGATGCTGCGGCGAGGAGTTTGTCGCGGGCGCCGGGACCGACGCCTTCTACGTTTTCGAGACGGCGGTAAGCGTCGTTGGGGCGTTGGGCGGCGGCGTTGGCGACAACTTCCTGCAATGCTTCAAACGTGCCGAAGTGGCGCGCGATGAGAAGCGCGTTGGTTTCGCCGATGTGGCGGATGCCGAGGGCGTTGATGAAGCGGTCGAGCGGCTGGGTGCGCGCCTTGTCGATGGCGTCGCGGAGCTTGGCGGCGGAGGTTTCGCCATAGCCTTCCCACTCTTCCAGCGGCGGCTTGCCGGCTTTCTCGATCTGGCTGTCGAGCATGAAGATGTGCTGGGGCGCCGTGATGACGCCAGCCTCGAAGAATTCCTCGATCTGTTTCGCGCCGAGACCTTCGATGTCGTAGGAGCGGCGGGCGACGAAGTATTTCAGGCGCTCGACGGCCTGCGCCGGGCAGATGAGACCGCCGGTGCAGCGGCGATCGACGTCTTCCTCGCCCTCGCCTGACCCCCGCACGGCTTCAGAGCCGCAGAACGGGCATGTGTGCGGGAATCTGAAGGGCGTTGCATCGTTCGGGCGCTGGTCTTCGACGACGCGGACGATCTGCGGAATTACGTCGCCGGCGCGCTGCACCACGACGAAGTCCTTTATCTGCACGCCGAGGCGCGCGATCTCGTCTTCGTTGTGCAGCGTGGCGTTGGAGACGACGACACCGCCGACATTGATGGGTGCGAGGCGTGCAACCGGCGCGAGCTTGCCCGTGCGGCCCACTTGAATGTCGATGCCGAGGAGTTGGGTGATGGCCTGCTGGGCGGGGAATTTGTGGGCGGCGGCCCAGCGTGGTGAGCGCGAGACGAAGCCAAGACGATCCTGCCAGTCGAGGCGATCGACCTTGTAGACAACGCCGTCGATATCGTAGCCGAGCTTCGCGCGGCGGGCTTCGATGTCGTGGTAGATATTGAGAAGTCCTTCGGCGTCTGTGGCGCGGCCCATGTCCGGGTTCACGGGAAGACCCCACGCCTTGAATTTTTCGACGGCTTCGGTCTGCGTTTTCGCGAACTCTTCCGAGATGAAACCCCACGTGTAGGCGAAGAGTTTCAGCGGGCGGGCGCGCGTGATCTCCGGGTCTTTCTGGCGCAGGCTGCCGGCGGCGAAGTTGCGCGGGTTGGCGGGGACCTTGCGGCCGGCTTCGGCCTCCGCATCGCGCAGGCGTTCGAAATCGGACATCAGGATATAGATCTCGCCGCGCACTTCAATGCGGGCGGGATAACCCTTCCCCTTCAGCTTTTCGGGAATGTCCTTGATGGTTCGGACGTTGGCGGTGACGTCTTCGCCCTCTGCCCCGTCGCCGCGCGTGGCGGCGCGCACGAGCACGCCATCCTCATAGAGCAGCGAGATCGACAGGCCGTCGATCTTCGGCTCGGCCGTCATCGCGACTTCATCGTCGGGCTTGAGGTTGAGGAAACGGCGGATGCGGGCGAGGAGATCGACCACGTCTTCGTCGCTGAAGAGGTTGTCGAGCGAGAGCATCGGCTTGAGGTGAGTGATCTTGCCGAAGCCGCCCGTGAGCGCGACGCCAACGGTCTGGCTGGGGCTGTCGGCGTGTTTGAGATCGGGGAATTTTTCCTCGATCGCGTTGAGGCGATTGCGAAGCGCGTCGTAGTCCGCGTCGGTGAGATCGGGGGCGTCGTCCTGGTAATAGGCCGCATCTGCCGCGCTGATCGCTGCGGCGAGCTTTTTCAGCTCGGCCTTGGCGGCGGCTTTGGTGAGCTTTTCGATGGGTGTTTCGGCGGACGATTTTGGCATGGGGGCTGTATAGCGCGGTGAACGGCGGTGTGGAGGGGTTTGTGCGCACGTCCTCGTCCTTCGACGGTCGGCCCTTTGGGCCTGCTCAGGATGAGGACTATCCAGCGCCTGTCAAAGTAGCCTCATCCTGAGGAGCGAACGAAGTTCGCGTCTCGAAGGACGAGGCGTGGGCTCAGGCCCCTGCCAGCAACCTGCCCGCAGCCGCACGCGCTTCTTTCGTAACGCTCGCCCCTGCCAGCATTCGCGCGATTTCTTCCTTGCGGGCTTTGGCGCCGAGCATGTCGATGGAGGTGGTGGTTTCGCCGGCGGCTTCGGCTTTCGAGACTTTCAGCTGGCGGGCGGCGGCGGCGGCCACTTGCGGCGAGTGGGTGATGGCGAGGACCTGCTTGTCCTTGCCCAGGCGGGCGAGCCTTTCCCCAATCGCAGCGGCGACGGCGCCGCCGACGCCCATGTCGGCTTCGTCGAAGACCAGCGTGCCGGCGGGCGAGGAACCGGCGAGGCAGACGCTGACGGCGAGCGCGAAGCGCGCCGTTTCGCCGCCGGAGGCGATCTTGTCGAGCGAGCCGAAGCCTGCGCCGGCGTTCGTTTCGACTTCGAACGCAACATCGTCGCGACCGGCCGGGCCGGGCTCGGTGCGTGGATAGATGGAGACGCGGAACTTAGCCTTTTCGAGCTTGAGAGGCGCGAGTTCGGCGGAGACGGCTTTGGCGAGTTTCTTCGCGGCAGCTTCGCGCTTCGCTGTGAGGCGACCACACGCATCGTCGTAGGCGGCGCGGGCCTTTGCTTCGGCTTCTAGCGTTTTGGCGAGTGCGCCATCGGAGTGTTCGATCTCATCCAGCTGCATGCGCAGGCGGCGGCGCAGGGCGGCGAGCTGATCGGGATCGACATCGTGTTTGCGGGCAGCGGCGCGCAGGGCAAACAGGCGTGTTTCGGAGGCTTCGAGCGCGGCGGGGGAGAATTCGCAGGCGCTGGAGGCGTTTTCGAGTGCGGCGCGGGCCTCGCCCGCCTCTATAAGCGCGCGTTCGAGGCTTTCGCAGGCGGCGCGCATGCGGACGGCGAGATCGGACGATGCGCCCTCGCCCGTCAGCCCCGGCGCAGAGAGCGCACGCGAGACGGCGCGACCGGCATTGGCCAGCGCGTTTTCGATATTGGCTTTCGAGAGCTGATGAGCCGCCGATTCCAGCGCGTCGGCGACGCGTTCGCCCGCCTGCATGGTGGCGCGATCAAGCGCGAGTTTCTGCGTCTCACCTTCGTGCGGATCGAGTCCGTCGAGTTCGTCGAGCGCGTGGCTTAGCCAGGTGCGTTCGGAGGCTGCGCGGGCGATGCGGGCTTCGAGCGCGATGCGGGCATCTTCGGCGCAGCGCAGCGCCGTCCACGCGCGCGAAACTTCCACGAGCAGCGTTTCGGATTTTGCCCACGCATCGAGCAGGATGCGGTGACGCGAGGGATTGAGCAGGCCCAGCCCTTCATGCTGGCCGTGAATGTCGGCGAGCAACGTGCCGGCTTCTTCGAGCAGCGTGGCGCTGACAGGGCGATCATTGAGGAAGGCGCGGGCGGACGAGCCGCGCTTCAGCACACGGCGGAAGACGAGTGGTTCCTCGCCAAGATCGTCAAAGCCGCGCGACGCCAGCAGCGCGCGCACAGGATGGTCGTGTGATGCGTCAAAAGCTGCGGTGACACTCGCACTATCGGCGCCAGGACGGATCAGCCCCTGCCCCGCTCGCGCGCCCAGGGCAAAGCCAAATGCCGACATCAGGATCGACTTGCCCGCGCCGGTTTCACCGGTAAGCGCGCTGAAGCCATCGCCCGGATCAAGGTCGAGCGCGCGAATAAGGACAAAGTCCCGAATGGAGAGACCGGTCAGCATGACCAAGGCTCTACCACGAAAAGAACGAAAAGGGAACAAGCAAACTGCGGATCACAGCAGCGCGACGTGGAACGCTATGTCCCTTATGGAAAAATGGAAATCAGAGAACGCAGTCGTGATGGTTTGAGCGCGTGACGTACCGATCATTCGGCGCGATAAGCTTGGCCCAAGCAACCGGCCATTCCCCGAGCACTGGGGCCGGTGTTGGGAGAATCCATCATGAAGAAGTTCCTTGCAGCGGCAGCCTTCGTTGCCGCCGCCGTCGCCGTGTCTGCACCTGCTTTCGCTGCTCTCGAGAAAGGCGCCGTCGCGCCGGAGTTCTCGGCCAAGGGCATGCTGGGCGGCAATGAGTTCACCTTCAAGCTTTCGGATGAGCTCAAGAAAGGCCCGGTGGTGATGTACTTCTTCCCGGCCGCCTTCACGAAGGGCTGCACGATCGAGACCGCCGCGTTCGCGGAGAAGGCTGAAGAGTTCAAGGCAGCTGGCGCAACGCTGGTCGGCCTGACGGCTGGCGCCGCGATGGCGGATGGCAAGATGGTCAACGCTTCGGACAACCTCGCCCGCCTTGCCGAGTTCTCGAAAGAGCATTGCCGCGACAAGTTCCCGATCGCTGCTGTCAACGCCGACACGGTGAAAGCGTACAACGTCGTGCTCGGCCAGAAGCCGGACTGGAGCGACCGCACCTCGTACGTGATCGCGCCGGACGGCAAGATCCTGCTCGCCCACACCGACATGCAGCCGATGAGCCACATCGAGCAGACGCTCGCCGCGGTGAAAGAGTACAAGGCCGCGCACGCTGCTCACGCCAATCACTAAGCTGAGCTGAAGCCAGAATGCAGAAGGCCCCGCGAGCGATCGCGGGGCCTTCTTGTTTTGGGGTTTTGAAACTCAACCTAGAACATATTGCCGATGCGTTCGAAGAGGTTGAAGCCGGCTTTGGCGTCTGGGGGTTTGGGGAGTTCGACGCCCTGGCCTTGCATGATGGCGTAGCTGTCGGCGTACCAGTCGGAGCCGGGATAGTTGTAGCCGAGAACAGCCGCTGTCTGCTGCGCCTGACCGATGAGGCCGATCGACAGGTAGGCCTCGACGAGACGGTGCAGCGCTTCGGGCGCGTGCGTGGTCTGCTGGTAGTCGGTGACGACTTTGCGGAAGCGGTTGATCGCCGCGAGGTGTTCGCCGCGGTTCAGGTAGTAGCGGCCGATTTCCATTTCCTTGCCGGCGAGCTGGTCCTTGACCATGTCGGTCTTGAGTTCGGCGTCGCGGGCGTAGTCGCTTTCGGGATAGCGGGCGATGACTTCGTTGAGCGCCAGCAGGGCGAGATCCGAACGGGCCTGGTCGCGGCCGACGTCGATGATCTGGTCGAACTGGCAGATGCCGACGAGGTAATAAGCGTAGGGGGCGCCGTCGCCGCCGGGGTGAAGCGAGATGTAGTCCTGCGCGGCGGAGATTGCCTTGTCATAGCTGCGCGACCGGTAGTGGGCGTAGGACGACATCAGCATGGCGCGCTGGGCCCATGGCGAATACGGGTGCTGGCGCTGGACTTCGGTGAACTGGGCGGCGGCCATGTCCCAGTTGCTGCGGTCGAGGCTGCGCAGGGCTTCGTTGTAGATCGTCTCGACCGGACGTTCGACATAGGCGACCTGGTCGCTCTTGTTGCCGCCGCCGCAAGCCGTGACAGCGAGCGTGGCGCCAGCGAGGAGAGCCATCCGGAAGGCGGTGGAGCGCATGAAGTCCTCACTTCGGCCTGAGGGCCGGAACACGGAAACCCGGCCGTTCTAGACCAACGGCCGGGGGTCGTCCAAGACCATTAGCTGCGGCCTTTAGGGGCCCGAAGATGGCTTTACCGTGGTTGAGGGCGCGACAACCGGCTTTTTCTTGCGTCTTCCGCGCCAGCGAAGGACGCTCATGACGCCCCAGATGGCCAGGCCGCCAATGATTACAACCGGCAGGATTTCGGCGACGAACGAGATGATCGCCGCAAAAGCCCCGGCAAAGCTGGCCTCGAAGCCGCCGAAAGCATCCCCCACGGGGCGCCAGACCGACTCGGAACCCGGCGGGTAGCTGGCGGTGTAATTGAGGGTCATCACCGACATGGCGACCCGCAATTTCATCTGGGCGAGGATGGATTCGGAGGAATCGATATCCGACTGCACGCTGGCGAATTCCCGCTCGATTTCGAGCAGGTCGGACAGCTTGCCCGGACGATCGCGAAGCAATTGCTCCAGCCGGTCGCGCAGGGTCTTCAGCGAGCGCAGGCGGGCCTCGCTGTCGACGATGTTGACGGTGAGGTCTTCGGCGCTGTCGCTGTTGCTGTCGAGCGTGGCGTTGAAGGGCTTGAGGCCATCCACCATGCCAGCGCGGAAAGTCTTCACCCAGTCAGCCGAGCCGCGGATGGTCATCTGGCCGTAGGACTGATCTTCACCCAGGCCGCTGATCGACGAGTTGACGACATAGCATTTCGACGGGCCGGCATCCTCGCACTGCTTCTTGTGCGCATCGAGCAGGCCCTGCATCCCGGCGGACGGAACCTTGAAGCCGTAATTGTATGTGTAGGCGATGAGACGCTGGCCGGCTGGCTGGCCGCCTCCCCCGCCATCGGGATCGGGCTGGATGATCTGGCGATCAGCAGGTGATCCGCCGGACGCCATGTCCATCTTTGCGGATTCCATCGGAGGCGCCGGCGGCGCCATTGGCATCGGCGCCATCGCGGCGGTGTTTTCAACGCGCGCGTACTCCGCGTCGGATTTCACATTCGGCCCGCATGCAGCGAGCGTCAGCGCGAGACCGAAGGCGAGTGAGAGACGTACCATGTGCTTCCCCAAGCAGGTTACACGTGTACTCTGAGCCTGACTTCCGGGCCAAATCAAGGCGGATCATCAGTCGCGTGTATTACGTCCAGGCAAAGCTTGTTGCGTCCGCGAAGACAGCGCGCAGCAATTGATTGTTGAGCGCGTGGCCGGGCTGTTCGCCTTCGTAGAGACCTTCGATCTGTCCGCCGGCGAGGAAGAGATCGCCGATCACATCGAGAAGCTTGTGACGCACGAACTCGTCGTCGGCTTGCAAGCCACCCGGATTGAGGATCGCATCGCCTTCGACAACGATGGTGTTGTCCATCGAGGCGCCTAGACCCTTGCCCAGCGCGTGCAGCTGTTCGGCCTGATGGGCGAAGCCGAAGGTGCGCGCCCAGGCAACGTCGCGCGCGAAGGCGCCGGGCGTCATAGCGAAGCGGATCTGCTGGCGACCGATGACCCTGGTGGGGAAGTCGATGATGACGCGCATCTCGAAGCCTTCGCCCGGCGACAGGCGCGCGAGCTTCACGCCGTGGCGGACTTCGACGGGCTTCAGGATTTTCAGAACACGGCGCGGCGCACTCTGCTCTTGCACGCCAGCTTGGTCGAGCATCTCGACGAAGGGGCGCGACGAGCCATCGAGGATCGGCAACTCCGGGCCATCGAGTTCGGCGATGATATTGTCGATGCCGAGACCGGAACACGCCGCAAGGAAATGCTCGACGGTGGCGACCGACACTCCGGCTTCATTGCTCATGTTCGTGCCAAGCTCAGTGGTGGTCACCTTGGTGGCGAGCGCGGGAATGATGGCATCGCGATCCGTGACGTCAGCGCGCTTGAACAGCACGCCTGCGCCCTCGCCCGCGGCTCTTACGGTGAGCGTTGCGGGCTTGCCGGAATGGACGCCAACGCCGGAAAGGCTGGCCTCACGCGCGATGGTCTGCTGGCGGTTCATGAACCTGAGCTAAGCCGAGACGCGTTAACCCGCAAGACAAACGATGTTCGGGGGCAACGCCACACTTTTGCCTGCAGCCGATGGCCGACTGCTTTCCAAGGCTGGAGGGACAAATGGGCGACAGCGCGAACCGCAGGCTGGTCCTTGGGGGATTGGGAGGGCTGGCGCTCGGCGCGACCGCCGCCGCTCATGCGCAGCCTGCCATCCGGCGCGACCTCTACAATGGCGAGCTCGACTATCTCGCCAGGGAATTTTCCGGCGCAGCCACGCGTATCCCCGCCCGCATCCAGATCGCAGGCGCATCCGAGCCGGGCGAGCGCATGGCGATCTCAGGCCACACGCTTTCATGGCGAACGGGCGAGCCTGTGCCCGGGGTGATCATCTACGCTTACCACACAGACAACACCGGCAGATATGATGGCGGCCCTGCGGGCACGCGCCACGCACGGTTGCGCGGTTGGGTGAGGACCGGCGCGGATGGCGGCTATAGCTTCACGTCGATCAAGCCTGCGCCTTATCCCGACCGCACCATGCCGGCGCACATCCACTATATCGTGCTCGAGCCGGGCAAGCCGCCTTACTGGATTGACGACGTCGTCTTCGATGGCGAGTTCCGGGTGGATGCCGCCTACAAGGCGAAGATGGAAAACCGTGGCGGCAATGGCGTGACCACGCTCACCCGCCCGGAGGGGGTGTGGACCGGGGTGCGTGATATTCGCCTTGAGCGTCATCCAGCCTGACGAAAGCCCGGGGCTCTGCTAGCACCGCGCCATGGAACTGCCTTTGCGCCTGCGACAAGCTGTGGACGTGGCGCTGGAAGGCGTTGCGGTGTCCGAGCTTGCGGCCGCGACCAAGGCGTTGTCCCACCGCTATCGCAATGAGGTACGTGACGGGCGGCTGCATATCTCTGACGCGAAGCTGGCGCTCGCCTATATCGCGACGCGGATGCCCGCGACCTATGCGGCGATCCATCAGAGCCTTTCGGCGCTGGCCGAGTTGAAGCCGGGGTTTGCGCCGCGCACGGCGCTCGATGTTGGCGCGGGGCCCGGGACGGTGGCGTGGGCGGCGAAGGCGTTGTGGCCGGAGCTGGCGAGCATGACATTGCTTGAGGCGAGCCCGGCCATCCGCGCGGTTGGCGAAAAGCTGGTAGCGCCAAGCGCGCTGGAGCATGTCGACTGGCGCAACGCTGATGTGACGCGTGATGCAGGCAAGCTGCCGGCGAGCGATCTGGTGACGCTGGCCTATGTGCTTGATGAGCTATCGGTGGAGCAGCGCAATGCTCTGGTCGACAGGCTGTGGGCGCTGACGGATGGCGTGCTGGTGGTTGTCGAACCGGGCACGCCTGCGGGATGGCAGCGCATTCTTGATGCGCGTGCGCGTTTGATTGCGGCGGGGGCCAACATTGTTGCGCCGTGCCCGCATGCGATGGCTTGCCCTGTTGTTGCGCCGGACTGGTGCCACTTCTCCGCCCGCGTTGCGCGTTCGCGCGTGCATCGGCTGGCGAAAGAGGCGGATGTGCCGTGGGAGGATGAGAAGTTCATCTATCTCGCAGCTTCGCGCGAAGCTGCGGAGGTGCGCCCGGCGCGCGTGTTGAGCCCGCCGGAGAGCGGTAGCGGGCGTGTGAAGCTGAAGCTGTGTCAGACGGATGGAGCGCTGGCGTATCGGCTTGTGACGCGGCGCGAGGGCGACACGTTCAAGGCGGCGCGGCGCGTTGACTGGGGTGACGCGTTCGAGGGTTGAGGCAGTTGGACCTACGCCCTCGTCCTTCGAGACGCGCACAATGTGCGCTCCTCAGGATGAGGACTAAACCCGCGGCGGCTGAAAAGACCTCATGCTGAGGAGCCGCAAAGCGGCGTCTCGAAGCACGAGGGCGTGCTCGTCGAACTAAGCGTTGCCCGAGCGGCGCAGGAAGGCCGGGATTTCCAGCTCGTCGTCGAACGACTCGTCTCCGGCAACCGGCTTGGCGGCAGGTACGGGAGCGGGCTCGTCAGCCGGCTTGGATTTCCAGCCGAACAGCGAAGCGAACGAACGCTCCTTCGGCTCGGACGGGTGCTGGACCGGCGGAGGCGCGGGCGCGACTTCCGGCGCGGCGTGCGTTTCAACCGGAGCGGGTTCCGGCATCGGCGCGGGGCGCGGGCGGATGATCGGCGCAGGCGGGCGCAGATCGGACGGCGGAACGTTGACGGCGGCTTGCTGGACCGGCGGCGGCGTCACGGGTGCAACCGGCGCGGGTGCTGGTTGCGGCGCGACCGCGACGGGAGCCGGAGCTGCGGCCGGCGCGACGATGCCGAGTTCGGCAGCCGGCGACGGCGCATTCATGATGGCGGAGTTCAAGCCGGCCTGAAGTTCACGGACCGGCTGCGGCGTAGGGCGGACGGCGGCAGCCTGCTGCAAACCTGCAGCGACAACCGAGACGCGGATCTTGCCGACCATCTTCTCGTCGAAGGTCGAGCCGAGGATGATGTGCGCGTCGACATCGACTTCGCGGCGCACTTCGTTGGCGGCCTCGTCGACTTCGAACAGCGTCATGTCGTAGCCGCCGGTGATGTTGATGAGAACGCCCTTGGCGCCCTTCATCGACACATCGTCGAGCAGCGGGTTGGCGATTGCGGCCTTGGCGGCTTTGAGCGCGCGGTTCTCACCTTCGCCTTCACCCTCGCCCATCATCGCCGAGCCCATGCCCGCCATGACGGTGCGCACGTCCGCGAAGTCGAGGTTGATCAGGCCGGGCATGACCATCAGGTCGGTGATGCCGCGAACGCCGGAATAGAGAACGCGGTCGGCCATGCCGAAGGCGTCGGCGAAGGTCGTGTCCTTGTTGGCGATGCGGAACAGGTTCTGGTTCGGAATGATGAGCAGGGTGTCGACTTCGTTGCGGAGGTCGATGATGCCTTTTTCGGCCACCTGCATGCGGCGCTTGCCCTCGAAGTCGAACGGCTTGGTGACGACGCCGACGGTGAGGACTTTCTGTTCTTTCGCGATGCGCGCGATGATCGGGGCGGCTCCGGTGCCGGTGCCGCCGCCCATGCCAGCTGCGATGAAGCACATATGTGCGCCCTGCAGCAGCTTCTTGATCTCTTCGGAGGATTCCTTGGCGGCTTCCATGCCGACTTCAGGGTTTGCCCCGGCTCCGAGACCTGAGGTCTTGCCGATGCCGAGCTGGATCTGGGTGGGGGCCTTGGATCGCACCAGCGCCTGGGCATCCGTGTTGGCAACCACGAATTCGACGCCCTGGAGATTGGCCTCGATCATGTTGTTCACGGCGTTTCCGCCCGCGCCACCAACACCGATCACGACTATCCGGGGGCTGAGTTCAACCGCCATAGCTACCCTCTAGAACCAAGTTCCCTGACCTTCTGGCCAAAGAATTTGATGAAAGATCGGCGGTTTTGGCTAAGCGCGTCTTAAAGTCGTCGATTGGGCTCAGAAATTTTCCTGCACCCAGCCAAAGACCCGCTTCATCAGGCCAGAGCCGTGATCCATAGCGGCCCGATCGCCGCCCCCACGCGACGGGTCGGGTCCACCCATCAGATCCCACCGTAGCAGCCCTGCCGCAGCGGCGAAAGCGGGTGAACTGTAAGTCTCGCCTAGACCCTTCACATTGGCAGGCTTGGCGAGACGCACTGGAGCGCGAAAAACGTCTTCTGCCAGCTCTTGCAGGCATGGCAGCTGGCTCGATCCACCCGTGAGAACGATCCGTCTCGGCAAGGGACGGCCGGACGCAGATGCCTTGGACAACCGTCCGTCCATCAATTCGAGGATTTCCTCGATGCGCGGACGCAGGACCTGAGCGATATCGGCCTTGGCGCACTGGTGCGCTTCGAGGCGACCGTCCGGTCCGAGGCGGGGGGCTTCGACCATGTCGAGCGCACCGACTTCGGAAAGACCGACCGCGCCGTAGAGCGTCTTCATTCGTTCCGCAGCCGCAAAGGTCGTGCCCAATCCCTGGGCAAGATCGGAGGTGGCCCGCGAGCCGCCCATGGGCAGGGTCTCGACGTGAATCAGGCCGCCATCGCAGAAGGCTGCCGCGGACGTCACCCCGGCGCCGAAATCAATCACCATGGCGCCCTGCTCGGCCTCGTCCTCGACCAGGCAGGCGAGGCCCGACGCGAACGGGGCAGCGAGGATGGCGGTCGGCTGGAGGTGGGCGCGGGACACGCACTGGACGATGTTGCGCAGCCCGGCAGTAGGCGCCGAAACAACCAGGAAGGAGGCGGTCAGACTCTCGGCGAACATGCCGCGCGGGTCCTTGATGCCGCCGGTCGAGTCGACGGTAAAGCCGAGCGGGGCCGAATGCAGGATTTCGCGGCCCTGCGACTGGAAGCTTTCCAGCGCGGCGATGCGGGCGTCGCGGATATGCTGGGGCGTGATCTCGCGGCCGCCCATGGGCAGGCGGGCGCGGACGACGTCGGAGCGCAGATCGGGGCCGGAAACGCCGAGCACGACATCGGTGATACGAACATCGGCCGCGCGTTCGGCCTGTTCGACGGCCAAACGGATCGAACGTTCAAGATTGTCGAGATCAACCACGGCGCCGGAACGCACGCCTTTGGTGCCTTGCGCGCCTGCGCCTGCGACGCGCGGCTCGCCATCGGTGGCGTCGCCGCGGCGCGAGATCATGCAGGTGACTTTTGAAGAGCCGATGTCCAGCGCAGCCATGATCGTTCCGCGCGCGTTGGCGCGGTCACGAACATTGGTGCGCTGAGCAAGCGACGACATAGACGTCATGCGCCTCCGGGCGGGGTCACAGCAGGCGCGGCGGCTTGATGGCCGCCCGGCATGGGCTGGAGCGCAATGTATTTCGGGTGGCGTGCATCGATGCGCGTCGCCGGCAGATCAAGCACGCGGTTCTGCGCCTGCATGAGGTTCAGCGCTTCGAGCTGTTCGACGAGACGCGCATCTTCCGGGAAGGCGACCACATCGCTGCGGCCCTTGAACTTCACGTCCCATCGGCGGCCACCGACGCGATAAGCCATTTCCATGCGATCAGCGAGGTTCGGGAATTCCTTCATCGCCGTGACCAGCAGGGCTGCGGATTCGGCGGCGTTCTCCCCCACCACGCGCGGCAGGTGCATGTATTTGGCCGGATCGGCTTCGGCGAAGGTACGGCCGCGCTGATCGATCACGCGCCAGTCGCCATTGTGCTTGTCCTGCCAGAGCGCGGAGGGTTCGCGCTGCTCGACATGGATATCGATCTTGTTGGGCCACAGGCGCTGCACGCTGACGGCGCCGAGCGAGTCGATGCGTTCGAGGCGATCACGGATCGCATACGGATCGGCGCTCATGATGCTGTCGCCGGGATGGATCGACGCCACCTGCTTGACCTTCTCGGCCATCAGCGGATCGACTTCCGGGTTCACATGGACTTCCTGCACGGCAAGGCCAGCCCAGCCGGCGATGACGTTGAGGCCCGAATTCCAGCGCTGGCCGAACGCGCCGAGGCTGCCGCCCATCCAGGCGGCGATCGTCAGCATGGCGGCGCCGCAGATGATGGTGCCCAGCGCATAGGTGGCGACCCGGTCGCGGAACCAGGCGACCGAGTATTTCACGTCACGCGCACGACGCGGCGCGGATGCGCGCGGAGCGGCCTTCGGGGCCTCATCCCGCTCGTCATCGTAGCCAGCAGGTCCCGCAATACGCGGGCGCTTTACCTTGGGCATGACGCGTCCTCGATCATCCAGCGGACCAGCGTCGGATAGTCGATGCCCATATGCGCGGCCTGCTCAGGGATGAGCGAAGTGGGCGTCATGCCCGGCTGCGTATTGGTCTCGAGGATCACCAGTCGGCCAGCTTTCTCGTCGTAACGAAAGTCCGATCGCGTCACGCCCCGGCAACCCAGTGCCAGATGGGCCTTCAGCGACGCGGCAAGCGCTGCTTCGGTGACCGCATTCGGCAGGTCTGCTGGAAGGACATGGCGCGATCCTCCAGCCTGATATTTCGCGTCAAAATCGTAATAGTCCCTTAAGGTCGTGATCTCGGTCACGGCCATGGCGCGGTCGCCCATGACGCCGACGGTCAACTCCCTGCCCGGTATGAATTTTTCGACGAGCGCCCGCTTGCCGAATTTCCAAGTTCCGTCGGTGAGTTCCTTGGGCGGGCGGTTCGCGCCCTCACGAACGATGAACACGCCGAAGGATGAGCCCTCGGCCGGCGGCTTGATGACGTAGGGCGGCGTCATGATGTGGTCGCGCGCCAGCTCTTCGACATCGTACATGCCGCCCTCGGCGACATCGAGGCCGTGCTGGACGTAGATCGCCCGGGCCTTGTCCTTGTCCATGGCCAGAGCCGAGGCGAGCACGCCGGAGTGCGTGTAAGGAATGCCCATGATTTCAAGGATGCCCTGAACGCAGCCATCCTCGCCCCAAGGGCCGTGCAACGCATTGAGCACCACGTCGGGCTTCGCTTCGGCAAGCTGCTGGGCCAGTTGCCGGGTCACATCGATCTCGACCACGTCGAAACCGGACTGGCGGGCGGCGTCCGCCATGCCCTTCCCTGAGGACAGAGACACAGGCCGTTCTGACGACCAGCCACCCATGATGACGGCAACGCGAGTCATGCTTCCGCTCCTGACATGCCCCCGTATGCCCCGTCAGGGATTACCGGGAGGCTTACATTTGAAGGCATAGGTGGGTTCGTTTGACGCAGAAAGCGGGCGAATTTGGGAGTAGAGTCGGTTCGTACGAGGAATGATCACATGAAAAACCCGACACTGACCGCCACCTCAGCTCTGCTGACTGGGCCCTTGCTGACTGGCGCTCTGCTCTTCGGTTGTTCGCCAGCCGCCAGCCCGCCGCCAGCTCCCGAGCCGGCAGCCGCCAGCATCTCCTCCGGCCCGGTGCTGACGCCGGCGACCGCCGTGGGCGGCACGCCCTGCGATCCGCCGCTGACTGTGCCCGCCAGCATCATCGCCTCGGTCCGCGCGCAGTTCGACGCCCGGACAAGCCGCGTCCAGCCGTTCCGACCGAGGACATGGCCGCCTATCAGGCGATGCAGGCCGAACAGCAGAAAAAGGACTGGGCCGCCACCTGCTACTTCAGCGCCGAGAATGCCGCTCTCGCAGCCGAACCGGCTGTCGCAGACCGCGTCGTCTTCATGGGCGACTCGATCACGCAACTCTGGGCGCTGGCCGAGCCGCAGGACTTCGGGCCCGCGCGCGTCAACCGCGGCATCAGCGGACAGACGACGCCGCAGATGCTGATCCGGTTCAAGCGCGATGTGCTCGCGCTCAAGCCAAAGGCGGTCCACATCCTCGCGGGCGTCAACGATATTGCGGGCAATACCGGGCCAACGACGCTCGAAGATATCGAGAACAACATCTCTTCGATGGTTGAACTTGCGAAAGCGCAGGGCGTGCAGGTGATCCTCGCCACGCCCCTGCCCGCGGCCAGGTTCACCTGGGCGCCGCAACTGCAGCCGGGACCGCAGGTGATCCAGTATGCGGAATGGGTCCGCAAATACGCCGCCGACCAGAACCTCGTGCTGGCCGACTACTATCCCGTTCTCGCCACGCCTGACGGCGCGATGAAGCCCGAGATGGGGCCAGACGGCGTTCACCCGAACAAGGCCGGCTATGCGCTAATGAAGCCGATCACCGAGGCGGCTATTGCCGAAGCGCTGAAACGCTAGAGAGTGCGGCGAGGAGATCCGTCATGCGGACCGAACGATCTTTGTTCGGATGGCTTGAAGGGAATTACTGCGCAGCGCCCGGAAGATTGAGCGCTTTGCGAATGTCGCGCCAGTCGACCATCTTGTAGTTCTGCTGGCCCGGATCGGGTTTGTCCTGATCGTCGTGGAACGCGATCACGCCTTCCGGGAACTGGCCGATCGGGCCCGACCACGCATCCAGACCATCCGTCGCCGTCACGCCATCAATCTTGTCACCGTCAACGATGGCGAAGCGGCCAACATAGGTGTGAGCTGCGCCTTCGATGCGGAAGACGTTGTATGTGTCGTCGCCCTGCGAGGACGCGATCAGGTACTTCGCGCCCTTGTCCCGCATGATGGTGAGGCCTTCGACGTCATCGGTGAGGCGCTTCTTGTCGACCTTCGCGATGCTCTCCGGCGTATCGCTCGAGCCCGGCGCGAGGTTCCAGCGCCAGATGCCGACATCTTCCTCGCCGAGATAGAGATTGCCCGTCGCATCATCGACCACACAGCCTTCCGGCTGACTGCCGACCTTCAGCGTGCGCTCAAGATTGGTGACCGGCTGGCCCGCCTCGTTTGCTGAAATAGCATAGATGCGCACTTCGCCCGACTTCGCATCCGCGATCAGGTAGAACTTGCCGTTATACTTGCCCAGGCAGAAGCCATAGGGCACGTAATCGCCCGTCGTGATGAAGCCCCACTCCTTCGTCTCCAGCGTCACCGGATCGAGCAGGTAAGTGTAGAGCCCCAGCTTCTCATCGGCTGATGCGCCGACCAGCACATAGTCCTTGCCCGCAAACTTGAAGCCCGAGCGCAGGTCAACGTTGTTGAGTGCGCCGCTCGGGAAGAACTGCTTCACCGTGCCGTCCATGTTGTGGACGTAAAGACCATCCGTCTTGTCCGTTCCGAACATCACCGCGCGCTTGGGGTCAGCCGGGTCTGCCCAGAAGGCCGGATCATCCGCATCCACCTGCCCGTCCGTCGTGACGATGGTTTCCAGCGACGCCTTCACCAGCACTGGCGGCTCGCCATTGGCCCAGCGCGGCCCCGTGGCGCAAGCGCCCGCCAGCAGCGACAGTCCCAGCACGGCAGCAAGTTTCATGGCAGTCCCCAAATCAGAAAAGAGAGTGGCCCCACTCCCGAGAGGAAGCGGGGCCGTACACTTCTCGGCAGTCAAGCTGCCGCGACAAGCGCCCTAGAAGTTGAAGCGGATGCCCGTCGTGTAGCGCGGTCCGAAGCGTTCGATTTCGATCGGGTACATCTTCGAGTCTCCATAACGGATGGCTTCCTGGTCACCGATGTTGGAAGCATCGAAGTACCATTCGAGATTGTCGCTCACCTGATAGCGGATCGACAGATCGATCTCTTCGTCATCATTCCAGTAGATGTCGCCGTTGCTGACCGGTTGGAGGATGCCCGTCGTGCCGACCAGTGCATAATCGCCGACCGACTGACGCCAGGCCGTGCGGAACTGATAAGCCAGACGGACGGAGAGGTTGTATTTCTCATAGGTCAGCTGGACGTTGTAGACCTCGTCCGACGTACCCGGCAGCTTGATCTTGCGCTCAGGGCTCGTGGAGTTGGCCGACGGGATCGTGACTTCGCTATCCGTGAAGGTCGCGGATGCACGAAGGCCGAAGCCGCCCAGCCAGTCCGGCATGCCCGTCTGATTGACCAAGTTCTGCGCGGTCTGCGAGTAGAACACTTCGAAGCCCTGCAGCCAGCCGTCGCCGCCATTGGTGATGCCGGTGAAGGTGTAGCTGTTGCGGTTCGGGTTCGTCGTCGTGTCGAAGTCCGTGAGGCCGAACACGCGCGACTTCGAGAACAGGACGTCCGTGATGTCCTTGTAGAACACGCCGGCCGAGAAGAAGCCTTCCGGCTCCATGTACCATTCATAGTACATGTCGATGCCCTTCTGCTTCTCGGGCTTCGCATCCGGGTTGCCGCCAGACACGGTCTGGAGGGCGTCGTTGATCGTCAGGTTCGGGCGCAGGTCGTCGAAGTCCGGGCGCGAGGCCGACGAGGTGAGGCCGACGCGCAGCTTCATTTCGTCGTTGATGTCCCAGTTGATGTGAGCGCTCGGATAGACTTCCGTTTCGCTCTTCTCGATCGTCACCATTTCGCGCGTGGCGCCGAGAGTGGTGATCGCGGTTCCCGAGTTCTTGACCTGCTCGATGCGCGCGCCCGCAACGATGTTGCCCCAATCGAAATCGAACGTGCCCATTGCGTAAGCGGCAGCGATCTTCTCGTTCACCTTCCACCAGTTGGCGGAGGTATCCTGCGACTTTGCAACGCCAAGGCGCTGCAGCTCGTTGACGTACGCTTCAACGGCGGTCTTGGAGTGGTAGCTGAAATTGTAGTTCAGCGCGTTGTCGGCCAGATAGGGCTTCTTCAGGAACAGGTTCTGCCACGACGCCGTCGGGCCGCCAGCCAGAACTTCCGGCGGGGTCAGACCAGCAGCGACCAGACCAGCGCGATCAGCAAGCCAGACTTGCTCGTCCGATTTCTTGATGCGGTCGGTGTACATGGCGCCGGCTTTGAAATCGACCGGGATACCGAACGCGTCGAACTCGTGGCTCGCATCGCCTTTGAACGTTGCAGCTTGCGTTTCATCGCCGCCCGTACGCTTCGAGATGTTCAGGAAGTCCCAGCGCAGATCGTCGACCGAATTGATCGGAGCGCCGAGCGAGCGCGTCGCGCCGTTGACGATCGTGCGGTAGAGGCGAACGTCGTGGTGTTCCGGGTCGTTGAAGTCGTACACCAGCGAAGGACGGTCTGCTGCGCCCGAGGGGCTTTGCCAGCTCGGCAGTGCGCCGGCGTCGCGACCATCAGCCGTGTAGGTGTAGTTGGCGCGCCAGGAGAAGTCCCAACCGGCCAGATCCTTGTGCTCGCCGCCGAGCGTCGAGGTGTAGATGTCCTCTTCCGACTCGAGCGAGTTGGTGTTGATGTTGAGGCGCGCGCCGTAGACCGTGCCAGCGAACGGCAGGATCGTGCCATTGTCACGCGACGTGTTGTAGTTCTGGCCAGCCGCGTTGGTGCCCTGATCAAGGCGGAAGATGTAGTTGTTGCGCAGCTCTTCGTCCGTGTAGTTCGTCCAGACGTTGTTCCAGAAGATCGTGTTTGCATCGTCGAACTGGTAGTCGGCGCGGAACGACAGCGACTGGTTCTCGCGGGTCAGGCGATACAGCTTGTTCTCGAACTCGCGCGCGACGCGGTCGGTCGGGCGTGCGGCGCGCGGTTGCAGGAAGGGATCGGTCTCCTGGTTCTCGGTGACCATGTTGCGGCGGTAGTACGAGCCTTGCGCAAGCAGGCCCAGACGACCATCGAGGAAACGATCGGAGATGACGAAGTTGCTGTCGGTCTCTTCGCCGCCGCCCAGCGCGACGTAGCCGATGCCCAGCTTGCCGTTGATGGTCAGGCCATCGTAATCGAGCGCCGAGCGCGTGATGACGTTGACGTTGCCGGCGACGGTGTCGCCCGGCATGTCAGGCGTGATCGCTTTCGAAATCACGACCTGCTTGGCGAGAGCCGACGGGATGTTGTCAAAACGGGTGGCGCGGCCTTCCGGCGAGACGATCGAAAGCCCGTCGAAGGACAGCGTGGTCCAGTAGTTCGGCGTTCCGCGAAGGTTGACATAACGCGCCTGGCCCTGGTCGCGCTCAAGGCCAACGCCCGGAAGGCGGCCGATCGCGAAGGCGATGTTCTGGTCCGGCAGGTTGCCGATGGCGTCGGCAGACAGCACCGACACGATCGAGTCCGACGCGCGCTGGATTTCCAACGACGCAGCTTCCGATTCAGCAAGCGGGCGGCGGCCGGAGATGATGACCTGATCATTCTCTTCGGTCGTCTCAGCAGTCGGCTGAGGGCCTTGATCCGGCGAAACAGGCGCTGTCTGCGCCACGGCGGACATTGCGTTCAGGCACAGCGCTGCCCCTGCAACACCAACAAGCCAGGATGATTTTCTGAATTTCAGTCGCATGCGGTAGGTCCCTTGATCCGTTCCCGGGCGAGGGGGTAGGCGCGCGTCATGACAGTGCGGCGACGGTTACACGACAGTTCGCACCCGCAGCACGAAAGAAAATTCCGTGGTAGATTTACCACGCATTTCAAGTGCGAAGGCTGGCTGATGCCGTTCCGGCCTGTGGATGCAAGCGACGAACGGTCGCTATGATCCCTTGCTTTGAACGGGTCGGAGCGAGTAGGAGCCGCCCATGCCCCTTACGATCATCGGCGTCGATGCAGACGACACGCTCTGGCACACGGAAACCGTATTCCGGCTAACCCACAAGCGGTTCAACGAACTCCTGTCCGATTTCGCAGATGAAGACGCGCTGGAAGCCCGGCTCGCCGCCATCGAGCGGGAGAACATGAAGTCCTATGGCTATGGCGCGAAGGGCTTCACCCTCTCCATGCTGCAGACTGCGCTGGAAGTCAGCGACGGCAATGTCTCCACCAAAGTGATCCGCGAGCTGCTGGATGCGGGTCGCGAGATGATGACGCACCCGATCGAGCCCCTGCCCGGTGTCGAGGAAGCGTTGATCCAGCTCAAGGAACGCGGCTGCCTCGTCCTCATCACCAAGGGCGATCTCTTCCACCAGGAATCCAAGCTTGCAGCCTCGGGCCTTGGCTCGCATTTTTCGGGCGTCGAGATCGTCTCGGAGAAGACACCCGAGATCTACACCAAGGCCTTCGCCCGCCATGGCGGCACGGCTGAATCATCCATGATGACCGGCAACTCGGTGAAGTCAGACATTCTTCCGATGCTCGCGGCTGGCGGCTATGCCGCGCTCATCCCCTACCCGCTGGTGTGGGAACATGAGCGCGCCGAAAAGCCCGAGGGCAATCCGCGCTATCGCGAAGTCGAAACGCTGGGCGGCCTGCCCGCGTGGCTGGACGAGATTCTCTAGGCGTCCGCAGCCGCACGAAGATTGTCGCGCAGCCCGGCCACCGAATTGCGCAACCGCACGACTTGCTCAATCGACATGCCGCTGGCTTCCAGCACCTGCATCGGCACGCACGACGCCTGCTTCAGCAACTCGCGCCCGCTCGCCGTCAGGCTGACGCGCACCTGCCGCTCGTCTTGCGTATCACGCGCGCGCTTCACCAAGCCTGCCGCCTCCAGCCGCTTGATCAGCGGCGTCAGCGTGTTGGATTCCAGGAAGAGCAGATCGCCAAGCTCGCCCACGCCCTGCCCATCCTTCTCCCACAGCGCCATCATCACGAGGTACTGCGGATAGGTAAGGCCCAGCGGATCGAGGATCGGCTTGTAGATCCGGTTGAACGCCAGCCCCGCCGAATAGACGGCAAAGCACAGCGATTGATCGAGAAGGGGCTGAACCCCGGAAGACGGTTTCTTGCTCATGCCGTCAAAATAAATCGTACGCGATTAAATCGCAAGGGTTGACGGCCAACCGGGGAGCGTCTATTTCAATCGCACGCGATCAAATCGCCAACGATTAAAAGCCGTAACACAAAAAAGGAATGCCCCCATGACCGTCAAAGTCGCCTACTCCACCACCGCAACCGCCACGGGCGGCCGCGATGGCTCCGCCCGCACGAGCGACGGTTCGTTCGAAGTTGCTCTCGGCCTGCCGAAAGAACTCGGGGGCAATGGCAAGGGCAACAACCCCGAACAACTCTTTGCGGCCGGCTACGCGGCCTGCTTCCTCGGCGCGATGAAAGCCGTCGCCGCCGGCGGTAAGCACGCCAAGGTTCCCGCTGACGCAACCGTCTCCGCCACCGTCGGCATCGGCCCGCGCGAGCCCAAGGGCTTCGGCCTCACCGTGAAGCTCGACGTCTCGCTCCCGGGCGTTGATCGCGCCGCCGCCGAAGCGCTCGTCCACGAAGCGCACGAGGTCTGCCCCTACTCCAACGCGACCCGCAACAACATCGACGTTGCACTGAACGTCGTCTGATACCGACACCGACCCGTAGGGTGCATTGAAGCGGAGCGTAAATGCACCGCCAGCACCCGAAGCGGGCACGGCGCATCAAGATGCACCCTACAAATACAAAGCCCTCACCCCGATCATCGGAGTGAGGGCTTTTCTATTTACGTTCAAAGTCCGCCTAGTGGTTCGTATGCGGCGCAGGCGACGGCGCCGGTGCAGCCGGCGACGTGGGCGATGCCGGCGTTGGTGGTGTCGGGGGCGCAGCCGGAGCCGGCGCACGCGGCGCAGGCGGCGGTGCGTTCGGATCGGCCTGACCCAGACCCACCACATCGCCCGAAGCCACGACATGGCCCTTCAGCGGTTCGATCAGCTCGGCATACGACTTCGGTGCGAAGTCAGCCGGCAGCACCGTGTCGATCGCCAGCACCTGGATGTGATAGCGGTGCTTCGGACCCGGAGGCGTGCGCGGCCCGAGATACGGCTTGCCCGCACCCTGATAGTTCGGGCCATAGATCGAGCCTTTCGGAATCTCTTCCGGCTTCATGCCCGCGGCCAGCTTCGTCGTCGTCGCGGGAATGTTGACCACCGACCAGTGCAGGATCGGCGACCCACGCATCACCAGGTCAGTATCCTGCATGATGATGGCGTAGGACTTCGTCGAAGCCGGTCCCTTGGTCCATTCGAGACCCGGGAACTCGTTGCCCTTGTATTGCGTGTACTTGAAGTCGATGTCGGCGCCGTCCTTCCAGCCCGGCGTCGTCACGGTCAGCTTGGCGCCGTCCTTGGCCGACAGCGTCACGGTCGCGAGCAGGTCCTTGCCCGCTTCCACTTCCGGCGGCGGCGGCGCCTGCGCGAAGGCAGGCGCCGCAACCAACACCGCAGCCGCCAAAGCGACGGCCGATGCAAACTTCTTCATGGCGTTTCTCCCAATTTCTATTTTTTGTGATCGATCAGCTCTTCGGCACGACCTTCAGCAGCCGCGCTTCCGGCCCATCGGTCAGCACATAGATCGCGCCATCAGGCCCGACCGCGATGTCGCGATAACGCTCTTTCTTCTCGGAGAACTGCAGGCGCTCTTCGCCCTTGATCTTCTCGCCATCCATCGTGAGACGCGCGACATAGCCGGAGTTCAGGCCAGCCGCGAACACGCTGCCCTTCCATTTCGGGAACAGGTTGGCGTTGTAATAGGTCAGGCCGCCCGGCGCGATGACCGGGTCCCAGTAATACAGCGGCTGCTCCATGCCGGCCTTCTGCGACATGCCTTCGCCGACCTTCTTGTTCTCGGCGCCGTACTCGACGCCGTAGGTGATCGTGGGCCAGCCATAGTCCTTGCCCTTGCGCGCGATGTTGATCTCGTCGCCGCCCTGCGGACCATGCTCAAGCTCCCAAAGCTCGCCCGTGGCCGGATGCAGGAACGCGCCCTGCACGTTGCGGTGGCCGTAGGACCAGATCTCCGGCAGCGCGCCGTCCTTGTTGCCGACGAACGGGTTGTCCTTCGGGATCGAACCATCCGTGTTGATGCGCACGATCTTGCCCAGGCCGCTCTTCAGGTCCTGCGCCTGCACACGGCCCGGAAGGATCGAACGCTCGCCCTGCGTCACGAACAGCGTGCCGTCCTTGGCGAACACAAGGCGCGAACCGAAGTGCAGCGGCGAGTTCAGCGCCGGCTTCTGGTGATAGATGACCTGGATGTTCTCGATCTTCGGCGTCGCGCCGTCGATCAGCTTGCCCTTCGCAACAGCCGTGTTGTTCGTGCCGTCAGCCTGCGGCTCCGAATAGCTCCAGTAGATCGTCTGGTTGGTCGCGTAGTTCGGGTCGAGCACGACATCGAGCAGGCCACCCTGCCCGCGGCCGACAACTTCCGGCACGCCTTCCTTGATCGGGGCCGAGACCTTGCCGTCCTTGTCGATGATGCGGAACTGGCCAGCCAGACGCTCGGTCACGATATACTTGCCGTTCGGCAGGAACTCGACGCCAAACGGCGAGACGATCCCTTTGGCGACTTCCTTGATCTCGAACTTGGTGTCGGTGGTGAGGTTCGGCGCACGCGTCTGGCCAGCGAAGGCCGGCTTGTACCCTTGCTTGTTGGGATCGCGCGTCTCGGCAGGCGGTTGCGCCACAGCAACCAGGCCAGCGGCCATCGCGCCCACAGCAGCAGACATCAAAGCAATCGAACGCACGCGCATCTAATCCATCTCCCTGAAATTCTTGTCTGTCTTGGTCGTCAACTTAGGCACGAAACGGCATCGGCACAGCCCGCACCTGCATCACGGCGGCGCGAGTACGCAGCTGCGATCATGACGAACCGGCAAGAAACGCCCATGCGAAACACCTGTGACGCAAGCGATTCTCGTTATGTTTCACCAAATATAACGATGCCGCGCGCCGCGCCAGTCAACTAACTGCGACGCTGACTCAGTGATCTTGCGATCCGCCCACGAAAGGCGCACGTACCAAGCCGTAGTCTGGAGGCTGTCCAATGCGTTTTCTGATCGCACTCTTCGCCCTCATCTTCTCTGCAGCCGCGCCCGCAGCTTATGCCCAGGACAAGGCGCAGGCCGTGTTCGCGGGCGGATGCTTCTGGTGCATGGAAAGCGACATGGGCCATCTGCCCGGCGTCATCTCGGTTGAAAGCGGCTACACGGGCGGCAAGGAAAAGAACCCGACCTACCGTCAGGTCGCGATGCATCTGACCGGCCACTATGAGTCGGTGCGCGTCACCTACGATCCGAAGAAGATCACCTACGAACAGCTGCTTTCGCGCTACTGGCCGCTGATCGACCCGACAGACGCTGGCGGCCAGTTCTGCGACCGCGGCCAGAGCTACGCCCCCGCCATCTTCGCAACACCTGCACAGAAAGCCGCCGCCGAAGCCTCCAAGGCAAAGGTGATCGCCTCGGGCCGTGTGAACGGCAAAGTCATCGTCCCCATCCTCCCGCTCGGCGATTTCTGGCCAGCCGAGGAATACCACCGCGACTACGCCAAGAATAACAAGACCGCCTACGACAGCTACCGCCGCGGCTGCGGCCGCGACCAGATCCTCGCGGAAGTGTGGAAGCCGGTTGGCTGAGGCGCGGACACGTAGGGTGCATTGAAGCGAAGCGCAAATGCACCGCCAGCACCCGACGCACCACGGTGCATCAAGATGCACCCTACAAGCATCCCGCCTACCCCGTCGTCTTCGGCCCTTCCGGCCGCGTCGCCACGAACAGCGCGCATGCGAGCAACACGGCGCCCGTCAGCCAGAACCACAGCGCTGGCGGATGCGCGATGATCACGATGACGAACGACAGCGCCATCATCCCGATCGACAGATACTTTGCCTTGCGCGGAATCGCGCCGTGCCTGCGCCACGCAACAACCGTCGGCCCATACTTCGGATGGTTCTCGATCCACGCTTCGAGCCTGCGCGAGGAGCGCGCGAAACATCCCGCCGCCAGGATCAGGAAGATCGTCCCCGGCATCACCGGCAGCATGTAGCCGAGAATGCCCAGCCCAACGAACATCAGCCCGGCCACGAAGAAGAGTGGCCGAGTGAATTTGCTGCCCCCGGCTGGGGGTAACGAGCGAGGCGGCAGGGAGGGGGGCGGCTCAGGCGTCATTTCAACAGATAATGTCCCGTACACTTGCGGCGGCATAGAGGAGTCGCGACCGCGTCTCGCTTTCATGTAGGAAATTCTGGCCGAAAATCTGGCCAAAAGCCCGCGTCACTTATCCCCAAGTTATGCTCTTGCAACTCATTCGCATATATGCGTATCTGGTTGGGCAGAACAGGGGATCGCATTGCCTCCAGCTCAGCGAACGGGTGGTTCGGGTTCATCAGATCGGCGACCGCGCGCGGTTGCGGCTCCCTCAGCCGCTTTCCAGCCCACGCGCAGGAAACCAGATCCCTCATGGACCGGCCACCCGCTCCTGTTCTGCGAATGGGTTCAGATCGAGCAAGCGCGAAGTGAGCGCCGCGGTCAGCACTATGTCTGAAGCCACCGCCACCACGCCCGCCGGCAGCGCGAACAATCTGCACAAGTCTGCGATGCGCTACGTCTTCTTCGCCGTCGCCATCACAGCGCTGATCGCCTGGCCCTTCTTCGGCAAGCCGCTGACGATCGCTCACGGCGCCTGGCTCGCCGGCTTCATCGGCATGCTGGCGATCCGTATTCCGCACGCCCAGCGCAACACCAAAAACGTCGTCACCGACAATCGCCACGACGCTTCGGAAAAGCTGCTGCTGTTCGGCATGTGGCTCGCCTCGATGGCGCTGCCCTTCATCGCCATCGCCACGCCCTTCCTCGATTTCGCCGCCTACGCCCTGCCCGAATGGGCGATGTGGACCGGCGCTGCCCTGCTCGTTCCCTATCTCTGGATGTTCTGGCGCTCCCACGCGGACCTTGGCCGCAACTGGAGCCCCGGACTCGAAGTGCGCGCCGACCATGGTCTCATCACCAATGGAGTCTACAGAAGGGTCCGACACCCCATGTATGCCGCCATATGGCTCGGCGCGCTCGCTCAACCGCTGCTGATCCAGAACTGGATCGGCGGCTTCGCGATCCTCCCCTGCTTCCTCGCCATGTACCTGATCCGCGTGCCGCGCGAGGAAGCCATGATGAGCGCCCGTTTCGGCGCCGACTGGGACGAATACTGCCAACGCGCCGGCCGCCTCATTCCGAAATTCTGACCGGTTCACGCTTTTGGGAGCGTTGACCCTGCGTCCTTGGCGATCCCGTGTAATCAGTCTTATTGTCCGCCCCAGCCAACCGGCCCGAGAGCCGGCGCTTTTAAAGGGGAAGAGATGTCCAAGCGCCCACACCTGATGGGATCACGGCTGCTGCTTGCTGCCGTGTCCTTCGCCGTTCTCGCTGCCTGTAGCGACAACAAGCCCGCAGCCCCGGCTGAACCAGCAGCCGTCGCTGCGGCGCCCAAGCCGTCCGACAATCCGGCCTGGCCGGCCGCCGCCGTCGCTGACCCGGCCACCCTCGGCTTCACCGCCGAAGGCCTCGCCGCCCTCGACGCGCGCCTTGCCAAGTCCGTCGCCGACGGCGATGTCGCAGGCCTCAACTACATCCTGATCAAGAACGGCGACGTCGCCGCCTTCAAGTCGCACGGCATCCAGTCGGGCGATCCGAAAACCGGCGCGCCGATGACCAACGACTCGATGTTCCGCATCTACTCGATGTCGAAGCCGATCACCGGCGTCGCCATGATGCAGCTCTACGAGCAAGGCAAATGGCAGCTCGATGATCCGATCTCGAAATACGTCCCCGAACTCGGCACACTGAAAGTCCTCACCTACGATGCCGCCGGCAAGGTCGTGATGAAAGACGGCAAGCCCGTGCTCGCCGATCCGAAATCCGCGCCCACCATGCGCCAGCTGATGAGCCACACCGCCGGCTTCGGCTATGGCCTGTGCTGCGAAGATCCGGTCAACGCCGCCTTCCGCGACACCGGCGTCCTCACCTCGGCGAACCTCGACGAGATGATGACCAAGATCGAAGCCATCCCGCTCCTTGTCGATCCGGGCACCAAGTGGCTCTACTCCGCCTCGGTCGATATCCAGGGCTACATCGTCCAGAAGCTCTCCGGCCAGAAGTTCGGCGAGTATCTGAAGGCCAACATCTTCACGCCGCTCGGCATGAACGACACGTCCTTCTTCGTCACCGAAGCCAACAAGCCGCGCTTCACCGACGTCTATCACTGGGACAAGGACAAGAAGGCGCTCGTCAAGAACGAGGATCGTCCTGACCGTCCTGGCTTCACCGATCCGAACCGCCTCGAAAGCGGCGGCGGCGGTCTCGTCTCGACCACGCACGACTATGCGCGCTTCACCCAGATGTTCCTCCAGAAGGGCCAGCTCGCCGGCGCCACGCTGCTCAAGCCGGAAACGGTCGAGCTGATGCGCACCAACGCCATCGGCACGCTCGGCGTCTCGACGGACGGCACGCGCCCGAACGGCCTCGATGGCGTCTCGTTCGGTCTCGACTTCGCCATCTATGACGAACCGTCGAAAACCATGCAGCCCTATGCAAAAGGCACGCACTACTGGGGCGGCGCCGCCGGCACCTGGTTCTGGATCGACCCGGCCACAGACCTCGTCTTCGTCGGCATGATCCAGCAGATGGGCGGCTTCCGCCCGGATGCGATGAACTTCCGCAATGACTCGGCCAAGCTGGTCTACGAAGCGATCTCCGCTTCCGCAGCAGCGCCCGCTGCAGCCCCGGCTGCTCCGGCCGAACCGGAACCCGCCCACTAATATGGGCTGAAAATAGACGGCGCTGGTTTTTCCAACCAGCGCCGTTTGTCTTTCCAGACTTCAGAAAAAGACTTCGACAGAGGAAACGACCCAATGCGTCACACGATGATGACGACAGGAAAGATGTGGCTTGCCGCCGGCCTCGCCACTGTACTGGCCGCTTGCGCCTCCATGGATCGCGGCGCCTCCAGCAGCGCCGCCTGGCCCACCAAATCCAGCGTGACCGCCACGCAATCCGGCTTCACCACCGAAGGCCTCGCCGCCCTGGACGCGCGCCTCCGCCAAGCCGTCGACAAGCAGGAAGTTGCCGGCCTCGAGTACGCGCTGGTGAAGGATGGCAAGGTCGTCGCCTTCAACATCTTCGGCAACCAGTCCTATGGCGGCCCACCAATGGCCGAAGACACCATCTTCCGCATCCGCTCGATGACCAAGCCCGTCACCGGCGTCGCGATGATGCAGCTGTGGGAGCAAGGCAAGTGGAAGCCGGAAGATCCGGTCACCAAATTCCTGCCCGAGCTTGCGAACCTGAAAGTCGCAACCTCCACCGACAACCTCGACAATCTCGCCCCCGCCAAACGCGCGCCGACGATGAACGAGGTGATGACCCACACCGCCGGCTTCGGCTACGGCCTCTCGGCCAACAACGCCGTCGACCGCGCCTACATCGCCGACCAGCCGATGGAAAAGAAAGACCTGCCCGCGCTGGTGAAGCGCGTGTCGGAAATCCCGCTCCTCGCCCAGCCGGGTGAGAAATGGTCCTACTCCATCGCCGTCGACCTGCAGGGCGCGATCGTCGAGAAAATCTCCGGCAAGAAGTTCGGCGACTATCTTGAGCAGAACATCTTCTCGCCGCTCGCGATGAAAGACACCGGCTTCTGGCTCACCGAGGCCGAGCGCGCCCGCTTCGCCACCGTCTACCAGCGCAACGCCACCACCGGCGCGTGGGATGTCTTCCCCGATCCGGCCGCGCGCGACTTCTTCCTGCGTCCGCAGGCCGAAAGCGGCGGCGGCGGTCTTGCCTCCACCCTGCACGACTATGTGCGCTTCTCGCAGATGATCCTCAACAAGGGCGAGCTCGACGGCAAACGCATCCTCAAGCCGGAAACCGTCGACTACATGATGCAGAACCACATCGGCGAACTCAAAGGCGTCTTCGGCGGCGGCGGCTTTGGTTATGGCGGCATGGTCGCAATGGCTGAACCGACCGAGCGCGCGCCGCAACCAAAGGGCACCTTCTCCTGGTTCGGTATCGACGGCACCTGGTTCTGGGTCGACCCGTCGAACAACCTCGCCTTCGTCGCCATGATCCAGCGCCGCGGCCAGGCCGGCCCGGGCAGCGTCGACCTGCGCGGCGAGTCCGCACAGCTGGTCTATAAAGCGCTGGTGAAATAGCGTGTCGAACTAGCGCGCTGGTAAAACAGCGCCACACGGTCTACTTCGCGCCCCATGATGGAAACAGAAATCCTCAGGGGCGCGAAGATCCGCGTAACGACGCAGACCATCGCCGTCGGCGCGAAGACAACGCAAGTTGCAGACATCACGTCCGCCGCCTTCATCGACGCCGACCACGAGATGACCCTCACGCCGAAGATCCTCCTGATCCTCGGCCCCATCCTCGGCGCCGCCGTCTATCTCCTCACGCTCTCTTTCCTGTATGCGATGATCAGCGGCCTGATCCTCATGCTCGCAGGCCTCTACCTCTACCGCCAGACCTGGCTCTATCAGGTCGCCACGACCGGCGCAGACGGCAAACTCACCACCCTCTACCGCACCTCAAAAAAAGGCGACGCCCTCCTCTTCCACGCCGCCGTGGAGAAGGCGCTGGAGCTCCGCACGCAACCGACCACCTAACCCGTAGGGTGCATCAACGATGCACCACGCCCCAAGCACCGCCCCTCCATCGTCATTCCCGCAAAAGCAGGAACCCAGGGGCCCCACCCACAACTTGTCATCCCGGCCGAAGCGAAGCGGAGAGCCGGGACCCATTGCGAGAGCACGACGATGGATGAATGGGTCCCGGATAGCGCTACGCGCTTCCGGGATGACAAGCCGTGGGTCGAATTGAGGGATGGAGCTGCACCGAAACTGTAGGACACAGAAATAAGTCCCCAAACAAACTCAGCGCGTTAGCGCGAAAGTTTGGGGGATAGTGCCTCCCAGAATCTACTGCGCCCCGGGCCAGCGTATAGTGCTGCCCATGAAAGCGCTCTGGCAGATCATCTTGCAGATCCTCTGGCGCCTCCGCCCCG
>ERZ795059.747-NODE-747-length-39647-cov-20.792079_pt1 | contig 39647 bp, 45 predicted proteins | sample MGYA00375143_ERZ795059 | MGnify/ENA primary metagenome ERZ795059 (study PRJEB30188, sample SAMN05720168) | activated sludge metagenome | isolation source: Anaerobic digester | place: USA | collected 2015-01-07 ... | reverse complement strand
CTAATTCATCATCTTTTAGTATCTCTTTAATATCTCTATCTCTTCTGATTTTATCCTTATCTTCAGGTAAATAATCCGGGGAATAATAAATATCATCTTTCACATTATCAACTATTTTAAATAATTCTGAATAAGGAAGATTGGGGTTATTATAGCAAAGAAAATTACCACCTACTCTATTAGGTGCCCCCTTTAGGGATATAAGATTATTACATGTACAATCAAATCCACCACCAACGGTGATAGGTGCACCATCTAGAGATGTAAGTTGATTATCATAGCAAGAAAAATTACCACCAACCGTATTAGGTGCTCCATCTAGAGATGTGAGTTGATTATCGTAACAATAAAAATCATCACTCACATTTCTAAATTTGAAAGGAATTTTTGTTAGTTTTTCATTAATTAAAATTACACTACCATCCACATCTATAGATCCATCATCATTAATAGTGTATGTACCATCAATACAATCTGTGAGAGGTATCTTAGATTTTTTATTCTCTAATACGATTGAATTATAAATAGACTCTAAAGACTTCATTAATTACGGTAATTTAGATCCTTTATTACTAACAGACTGTACAACTTCTTCAGTTTCTTTAGTTGGTGGTAATTCCATGTTAGTGGTTGAAGATTCCTGACCACCAACTTCTGGTGGTTCACCTTCTGGTGTTTCACCTTCAATACTTGTACTACCACCCTTCGGTCCGGGTCCAAATGCTGGTGGTATTTCACTACCACTCCCGCCACCTCCATTTGATTCGGAACCACCTGCGCTACCTTCACTTGCTGCTTCTCTCCAATTAGGTCCACCTTGACCTATTTGATCTATCTCCCACTTAAATGCTGCATCTTTACGTAACCATTCACGGTTAGCTTTAATCTCACCGTCTGACAGACCTAACCACCGTTTTTGTGCATATGTATTAGATATAAATTCATTTTCACACATCGAGTTGTAGTTATTAGCTTTCATCTCGAATATTTGCTGACTTCTTAGAGTATTGAATGATGACGGTTCATTAAATTTTAGTTTAACATCAGTTTCCTTTAATTCATAATCATCCCACCACCCACGTAGTTTGAGGTGGGTTATAAACGAATCTTTTAATCCAACAGCAAACTGTTCTTGAATACGAATAATGAACCTAGCGAATTTTAACTCTTCTCTGGTAATTTCAGCACCATCAGCATACGGTGTATCTGGATTTAATCTATTAGCTGGTACTTTTAATGATTTATATAGTTTCTTTTGAAAATATATTAAATCTTCTAGATTACCTAGATTTTGACCACCAGGTAATACATCTACAGTAGTTCCTTCAGAGTTTGGTCTTTTAGCAAACCAATAACTATCCAACATTGATTGAGGGTTATATACATTAGCATTCGTACCTTTATCATTATCATAAGTCTTTTTAGACCAATACTTCTGCATTAACCCTTGTAAGAACTGTTCAGCTTTATCTGTAGGCATATTACCTACATCTACTTTAAATACTAACCGCTCTGGTGCACGAACTAAACGATATATTACGATTGAATCCTCAATCATAGATAATTGCTTATATGCACGTCTTGAGTTTTCTATAAAAGGTAACCTTATTGTTTTATCTTCATTCCATATACCAGAATTAATATATGTAACTTGAGTTTTTTCTAGTGGTATTAATTGCTCACTAAGCACTTTTTGACTCTTAGGATCTATAATGGGTTTTTTTAATAAGAACCCTTTTATTAGTAGATTTTGTACATTATCATATAATGGATTAATAAGCTCTGGTGGCATGCTTATTACACCTAAAATACCTAAATCTGGTCTATTTTGATTTATTACGTTTTCAAAAAATAATTCAGAATCTGTTAATATACCTCTAGCATATTCCCAACCTTTATTCTCTAAATCGTAATAGTTTATAAATTTAGTAAACTCTGTTTGTAGTTGTTTCTTAATTTCATTATCTAGATCTTCTGGAAGTTCTAATCTTACTATATTACCTACATCATCTTTTACTATAAATTCATCACATATTTCATCTAATGCGTTAGCTAATTCCGCATATGCAGCCATCATGCGATACTCTCTAATACGCTTACCTTTATCCCTATCTACAGATGCATATAATATGTCATTATACCCACGCTCAGACATAGTATTAACTATCGTAGCAACATCTTGACCGGTGTATGGTACAGAAACAGATTTACGCTGAATCTTTTCATCTCTATCTGATCCAGTTTTATAAAAATGCTTATATGCCGGATTGATAGTATCTACATTATCTATTACTCTACCTCCAGAATAATAGGGCATGTGTGACATTACAGCACGTAAAAATTGTTGACCTATAGTACTAGAACGATCTACAGCACTACCAGTAGGTATATTATATTCTGCCATATTACTATTTATCAATATTGATGTATATTACTACACTATTTACGATCAGATGATATGAGTTTTTCATCAATTACATGCTCAACCTCTGTATCCTTTATTTTAGTTATAGACCCATCTTTATTTTTTGTCACAATTGTATTCCAATCCTCTAAAATCGGTTTAATATGATTATCAAATACGTCTCTATTTTTATCTTTAATATCCTGGATTACATTTACTAAATTTTTAGATACTCTACTCTCTATATCTACTATTTTTTGTGTATTTTTAGATGATAAAACATGTTTTATACCTACCCATATTAATAAACCAAAGAATATAATACTTAAAGCTGTTATTACCATCCAAGGTTCTATAAATGGTAGGGATATAGCCACACCACCCATAATTCCGGATATAATTGCTGATTCTTTTCTAAATGCGGGTAAGTATACTGCAATAATCAAGAAAATAACAGATATTATACCTGCACCGATTGTCAATTTACGTATTAACTTTTCTCTATCTTTACTTTCATTTAATGCTTGTTGTTGAGCATCTAATATTTTTTGAGCATCAGCATCTTTTTGATCTTGAATTAGTTTAATTTTTTCATCGCGTTCTTTTTCTGCCAATATTTTATCTTGTTCAAGTTTAATATTTCTATTAACTATTTCATTTTTATCTTTAATAATTTGGTCAGCTTTAGATACTTGCTCAAGATATTTTGAATTTAGTTCATTAAGTATAGTTTTTGTCTCATCAAGTTCTCTACTTACTTCAGATAAATGCTTATTAACAGCTTCAACCGATGGTGGCATCTTTAAATATTCTGTAGCACTACGAACGTGATAATTTACAACTATACTGTTACGATCAGGTTTAAGATTAAGAGAAAATGCATAATTTGCAGCAAATAATTCATCAGCAGCTCCTTGCATTTGATTATTAAGAGCTTCTATGAATTTTTTCGTCTCGATATCTTTTTGTCTTTGTATTTCTAATAATTTATTATTTGATTCATATTGAATCGATGATATCTTTTTATTAGCTTCATCTATTTTTTGATATCCTAGTTTATTAAATCCGGTGTCAATGCTTTTACATCCAGTAATCAATAAAATAGATAATAATATTAATAATTGTATTAATAATTGTATTCGTTTATTCATATCTTCACTTTATGTAAAGATACTTAAGATTCAAATACATTAATACCTGAACTATATTGATTTGTTAATTTATCATATCCTACTCTATTAACAAATATGACATCTATATTACCAACATCTATAGGTGATGGTATATCTATTGTTATACTATTTTCAGTGTTTATACTGAAATTAATAGGTATACCATAAAATGGTGGATTATCAGCTGATAGAGTTCTACTTGAACTAAACGGATCTACTATTATGCTAGATGCTTCTGGATATACTGTATCACCGCTTATATATGCAGCAGATATACCACGTATAAAATTACCATATACTGTTATCTGAGTATTATTACCGGTTAATATATTATTTGGGTAACAGCTAACTAGAAGCGGATTACCAGATATTGTAATAGTTTCAGTATTATCTTCTGTAATTATATTATCTGATATCTTTCTACTTATTGCGGATAGTGTACTAAACGACGCTTCTATGGTACGAATTTCCCCGGAAGAATTTTCATCTTCTTTAAATAACCAACCTTCTATTGAGAAATTAGTATCCCCCGTAATTCTAGTAGGTTGGTTATCATTAATATCTATCGGATAACTTAAAGTAACATTACCATCCCACATTACTTTATTTCGTATTTCCAGGTACGGTAAATTAAATCTATTCCAGCTTATAACAATATATGGTTGAAAATATGATACCAGATTACTAATAATCTGATCCATATCTGTTTGAAATTTTGTTAGTATAGATACACTAACATCTATTCTTACCGGTAATGGCTGTGGTATATGTTTTAATTCACCATTAACATATTGATCACTACCATCTAACTTATTGAATAACCTTTTATTATCAAGAGACACACCCTTTAACCAATAAGCTACTACTGGTAATGTTATGTGTTGAGCTTTGTTTGTTAAATCATGTAATGCACGCTGTTTAGGTGCATATACATAACGTACAGATATCTTATCGGTTGATGTTCTATCCCTATTATAACGTTTTACCATGCAGCCATCGATTGCTGTTAAAAGCATCTTAAGCTGATCTTCTAATTCAAAATAAAACGGTTGCTGCTCCATTTTACATACTTATCATATAAACCGCTGTAAGAAATATTTTGGTAATAGATCTCTACACCTTTGCATTATATTAATAATGCTACCATCTAATACATACGTTACACTATGATCCTCTTCTGATCTTGTACTCCGACCACACATTTGTACGAAAGATGTTAACATCTTTCTAGTATACCATCTAGGATCTAATTCGGCTAATTTCTTAATACGTTTAGATGCTAATGATGAATATGGCATTTTCATAATGATTTGCCATCTAGCAGCATCATCTTTCAGATCAACACCAAAAGCCATAGAAGGTGATACCAATACTGTGGGGTCAGTTCTAAGTCCGTGTTCGGATAAAATATCTTCATTTGTAACACCCTCTTCTCTATATAAGAACCTCTTACCGTGTAGTTTCTGTTTAAGTTTCTGTGTAATAGCGAAAGTATATGTATGTATAATACCCTTCTCATTATTATGTTTATCAGATATTGATACTGCCATATCTATTACTTTAGGTAGATTACGATCCATTGTCTTATATGATAACGGAAACTTATCACTACAATATATAGGAGATTTTTTAGGGCTGAATGTAGAATCTACTTCAATATATTTATAATCCTTTATACCTAACGATTTAGCATAATTTGCATGATCAATGATAGTAGCGCTCATTAATACTACACGTTCTGCATAATCAAATAAATTTTTTGATAAATAGTCTACTTTTAGTGGGATAGCCTGAACCGTTTTATCATCCTTTTCAATTACATATTCAACACAATCCCAACAACCTAGCACCTTCTCGATAGAATTGTGTAATTGATTAGCATACCGGAGACGTATTGTATCTTTTTGTGTTAGATTTATTTTACTAGCAAACTGTTCCATTAAGTCCTTACATGTGGATTTAACAGATTCATGTATATCAGTTAACCAACCTCGCGCTTTGGTATCATCTTCTAGTTTCTTATACGATATGTTTAAAATATCAAGATGTTTATATGTAATAGTTACTGAATATGCCTTCACTAACTCATCTTCAATCTCAGATGCTTCATCACATACAATAATATTTCGGTACTTTATGTTATTTTGTAGATGAAAAAAAGCACTATAGTTCAGGAATGATAGTTTATTAACGAGTATATTATTTCTTGAAGTATAGTATGGACATGAATTTCTAGCCCAACAACCTCTGCGTACTTTTGGTGTTAATACACAAGGACCGAAATCAACTGCAACTTCATTATTTTCTGTACATTGATAGTTTGTTTTACCCTTTAATACATAACCATAATCAAAAGTATTAGAATATTGATCCTGTAATGTTTTAGTGGTAGTTAACACAAAGCATCCACTATAAACATCGGTAAAATCTGGTCCATCCATTAAATCATAAGCTTTATAAGATAATACAGCATCACGATACTCATTACTTGGCGGTTCGGCTAATTCTGATAATGCTGCACCTATTAAGCTTTTACCTGAACCTGTAGGTGCATTAATGATTACAAACTTACCACCGGTACGAAAATAATCTAGAGTTTTGTTTATACATTGAACTTGATTTTCCCTAGGTGTGAAACCTTTAGGAAAAATATCAGTACACGATAAATGTGTAATATCTTTCATTGTATTGATATTACAGTATATTCTAAAGTGTACAACACTAAATCTTAGGTAATAATTTAATCTGTTGGGGTTGGTATGATGGGTCGATGAGTTTTCTCATACATTTACATACATTATATACTCCACGATCTTTATCATGATAATCCCAACCCCTACCATAACAATTTTTACATGAACAATTAGGACGCTTAATGAGTGGTATTTGACCCTCATCTAAGTTTTTTACTTCTTTATCATACACTTCATATATGATACCCGAAAAAATGCTGTAATATGTTTTCATACTATAAAGAAATTAACGTAACTGTTGTAAAACCTACTATCTCTTTTTTTTGATATACCTTGTATTATTGATAATAAATTACTATCATTATCGCATAGCGAATTTAATGTATATATAAAACTAAAACCATTAACCGTTTTTTCGATATTAAATGGGTATGGTATGTCTATATTTTTCGATTCATTATCTATCTGAAAGGTTAATGTGATAGTATAATCTATAATCTTATATAAAATCAATTTACCGGATATTAATATTTTATCTTTAGATATAATTTGAATATCTTTCTGAAAACATTGTTTCAGTGAATCTTCAATTTGTTCGGTTAATAGAATCATTGTATGATATTAACTTAGATATAATAATAACCTTTTCAAGTACTCAACCTTGCATGAATGCCATTTTTTCAATAGCACTCATTTTCGATAGCTTATTATTGAAGTATTCCCAGAATGCTTCAGGTGGTTTAGTAGGTATTACAGATATAACCTCTACTGCATCTACAGGTACCATTCTAAAATCTTGCATAAAAATATCCCACACACATAGTAGATTATATGCGGTGGGATTATAAGGTGGGTATGCGGTAGGTTTACGGTAATTTAATGCAATTTTTCCTGATATACTATTTAGTAGTAGTAAATCATTAGTAGCTAACATTCTACGAAATGGGCCGGGTCCAGATCTACGACGTCTGAATAATAACTCTCCTGCATTAACTTTGAGTAATGAAGATAAACCACTTAACGACAATTTCACCTAATTATTTATTGCTTAGGTGATACTATACCGAAAATTCGCTGCTCATTTAAGAATACTACTTCTCTCCGACCATTTACGTTTTTAGCTTTTAAACCTTTATCGTGAGGAAACATTACATATTGACCGGATTTAACTGTAGCTTTAGGTCCAGCAATCATTACCTTACCTATACGCCATACCGATTGTGTAGCGCCGGTAGGTACTAATATACCACCAGTCATTTTATTAGATGAATCACCATCAGCGTATTCAACTAATAACACATCATCTATTAAACTAGTAATTTCCCAATTTAATAGATTAATATCACTACCAGCATAATTACTTAATTCTATTAATCCTCCGTTATGGTTAGTTTTAATATCCTCTTCCATACGGTCTTTATCTACTGCAAATGGGTCGTTACTTATCATTTTTAAATGTTTTCTTTAGTGTTGATATATCGATATTATTATCTGATATATATGATTTAACCTCTCTTATCGATAATTCAAGGTTATGAGCTAGAATCTCATATACTTTATTATCATCACTAACTACCTTCTTCTCTTTACTGGACTTCTTGATATAAGATATTTTAGATGGACGATATCTCGGTATAACACTTAAATTAAATCTATACCAATCGTTTTTATTTTGTAATACCGACCACCATTTATTGTTATATTCATTAACAATAAATGCACATTCAGGTGAATGCATAGAAATCCACCTATTTAACATATACGGATTTATATCAACTTCATTATCTACAGACTGTAATTGATCACCGCGTTTGTTGAAAAGTATATCTGACAGCACATCAAAAAGCATTACGATATATTTGTTAAATTATCGTGTATTTTAGTATGAATCAGTGATCTATCAACATCTTTTAAATTGAAAGATGAAATTACTACGATTGGAATATTAGATAATTTCTTATTTTCGTGTATAGCGTTAAGTATTTCAAACACATCAGCCACCGGTAATACAAGATCGATGACTATAACTTTAAGTTGGTTAAATTTTAATACGTCTATAGCAGTAGTACTATTACATGCTTTGATGAAATTCCACTTATTACGTTCAGCTACTGCATCTGTGGTCTTATGTGTATGTGGATCATCACCTACTATCAATACACTATCAGAATCATTTAAATGTCTCTTAAGGATATTTTCTATTTCAAATAGTTTAACAGGTTTCTGTATATAATAATATAACCAAGTATGTGGAGATAATGCATCTCTTAACCGTTCCTCTAATTCTTTAATCTTTTGTTCGTATTGGTGTATCTGATCACGTAATACTTTAATTTCAGCTTTTGCTTCCGTTTTTACTTTATCTAATTCTTCTCTAATCTCTTCCCTAAATCTTTTAGATTCCTCCATAATAGATTTAAAGGATTCAACCTTTGATGCTGATTTGCTTTTAAAGTAAACATGTAACCCGGTATACGCGGCACCTATTACTCCAAATATACTAATTAGTATTGACCACAACTCCATATCCGATATTTATCAATATGATACAATAAAAAAACTTGAGTGGATGCTAATAATTTTTTAACACCCACTCAAGTTTGTTATAAAACCTTAATATATGATATATTACCTAAGCTGTATTTTTGTTGTAGCAACAAACATATCATCACACATATTATAGAAAGCTTGAGTTACATCATCGATGAAACTCTCAACTTCATCATTAGTAAGTTTTGTGGAGAACGCAAAAGCGGGAGCTTTCTTACCAGCTGTAATATTAATAGCAGTATGACCGAGCGCTACACGATCATATACGTGAGTTATACTGACACTAGCTTTACCCTTTTGCTGTACAATACCACCCTGATCATGTTCTTTATGTACCATAAGGTCATCACCCTTCATTTCAATAGGTGCTTTAATATATCCGTGTAGTATTGTAGCTATTTGGGTATTAAATAGTCGTTGAAACGCTACTGCACCCATAGCGTTATCAATCATTGGTATTTCCCAACAAAAATTAATAGCATCATCAGACCAGATATAATCATTAGACATCGAGTCCTCTAAATCAATCAGGTTGGTGGTAACATTCATTGGAGCTCTAAAAACTACTAAATTACCTGTAGCTAGAGTATCATGTTTAAAGAATTTATAAGCAAAACGCTTATGAATTAAACTACCATCGTAAATGTCTTGTTTAATGACCATAATGTATATTATTATATTTTGTATTTAATGCAAAATAGTTTATTAGATAAAGACCAATTAATATCTTCTAGAGACTTTAACCCCGGAGATCGATGGGTTACCCATATTGGCCACGTACCTATTAATAATTTCTTACTACAAGCTTGAATACAAAAATCTATATCATAATGATGAAACTTAAACTGTTCGTCGAATTTAAGTCCAGCGTTATATACTTTATCGACATCTATTGATATAAACAATCCATCGATTACCGCACATAGACTAGGTGCAGGACCAAATGCTGTAACAATATAGTTATTGTTACCATATGGATGACCTACACTACCCGATCTATCACCAGTATTCATTATATGCCACAAAGTAGGATATTTAAGACCTATTTTAGTAGCACCAGCGAGACCTATAATATTAAATCGCTTATGACCTTCATTAAGATCTCTGGTAATTGTTGATATATTATGAGTTATTTGTACATCATCATGTACAAATACTACAATCTTATCTTTAAACTTATCCGATATAAACTCATTGTATATTTTAGATAAACCTACAGTATTATTATAATATACTGTATAATCGATATTAGCATTTAGTTTATTATCATCAAAAAAACGATATATATCAGACTTGATTTTAAAGTCTTCGATGTTATGGGTAGTACATACCACAAAATGAAGTTTTTTCATATTTGTTTACGGTATAAAATATTTGGGTTTGTTTACTGTGGATATCACTGATGTACATATTTTCATTGTATTATCATTAGGACTGAAACATAATAATTGATTTTGTGGTACATCAATTAAATATCCGGGGTTTGATGATGAAAACTCTGTACCGTAATTAAATAGTGTAGTATCATTCCTTGTGATATATATTTTCTTATCTGTGGTATCATATATCCACAAACTGAAAGTACCTTTTAATTGAGATACTACATTTGCTACTAATGATGGTATATGATATGAAGGGCTATACCTTAGAGATTTATCAATTAAATATGGTACAACTCGACTATCTACACCTATATTACCACCATATAATTCATTAGCGTTCTCTATTATACCATTATGAGACACAATAAATCTACCATAACAAAATGGGTGGTTGTCGTCCCAATTAAATTCTGCTGACTCAACAGTCGGGCCTCTAGAATGAAATAGGTAATATTCTGCATTTAGGGGTATATCATTGAGTGATAGTATACCAAATCTCTTATCTATAAAATGACCATTAGGGTATATACATGTTACAGATGAACTGTAGCACCCCCTAGATAGGTTTAATTGATATAAATCGAAGCCACTTTCACGAGACCTAGAACCTGCGATTCCACACATATTATGATTTCCAAGGTATATTATTGATTGCGTATTTTATTGGATCTTTTAATCCAGCATTTATAAATGATTGAATTCTATTCGAGCAAGATACACATCTACCACATGCAATTTCTGTACCACTATAACAAGTGTGTGTATGACTGAAATCTACACCTAGTTTATTACCTAATGTTACAATGTAATCTTTATCATGGTTAATAAACGGAGCCTTAACTTGTATAGTATTCTTTCGATTAAGATTGAATACTGAATTTGTACTATTTAGAAATTGAGAATTAGTATCCCAGTATCCGGAATGTTCATCAGCATTCTGCGCCCCGTAATATACTACATTACCATAATTAGATTCAGCATAAGCTGCAGCAAATGTTAGAAACAATAGATTTCTAAACGGTACATATGTCACTGGTTGAGCATTACCTAGATCCTCTGATACTTTAGGTATGTTGATAGTAGTATTTGTAATAGCAGAATTTTTAGCTATATCTTTAAACACAGATAAATCAAGTACCTTATGACCTGCTACATAACCTTCTGAGTGTAATAACTCTGCATGGTATTTTGCACATTCAATTTCTCTACTAATGCGTTGCCCATAATCGAATGTTAATACATGTACGTTACGCTCGTTTAGATCCTTACATATATGATGTAATAATACTACACTATCAAGACCACCACTCACTATAATCACATTGTTATTCATTGGAATTAGGTGTAAGTATTATAACATACTAGTAATTTATGTCAACACCAAACCTTTTCGAATCCAAATTTAAGTCAGTATTATCTGAATCTGTAAACCATCTAGGTGAGACTGAATATTCATCATATGCAAGCTGGTTAAGAGCTTTAAAACTTAAATACCCCGCAGGCTTAAAGATTGATGGAGATAGAGATATAGCTGGTGCATCAGTAGACGGTAAGTTTGTTGGTGAATGGGATGGGGCTGTGGGGTCTATAACTAATAAAAATATTACAGTGTCAGAAGCACTAGATGATACTGACACCGATACAGCTACAGCTACTGAGGATGAGGATACGGTTGCATGGAGACGTACACTAGATGATAATACAAAACCTGAAGATTTTGATGAATGGGATGGGGCTGTGGGGTCTATAACTAATAAAAATATTACAGTGTCAGAAGCACTAGATGATACTGACACCGATACAGCTACAGCTACTGAGGATGAGGATACGGTTGCATGGAGACGTACACTAGATGATAATACAAAACCTGAAGATTTTGATGTTGCATCAAATCCAAAACATTCTATATCTAAACAAAACTTGGAAATCGCCAAACAATGGGTTGATAAAATAGAGAAATTTAAACGTTTTATTAATGGGTTAGATCCGACGTCTCTTGCTGTTCAACTTAATAAGATGGATAGGGATGGATCGGTATTTCGTGGTATAGTAAAACAGGAGAGTAAACGATTAATAAAGATTGCTGAGGGATTAGGTGGATTTAATGAAATCCTTAAGAGTTATATTATTGGTGCAGAGAAGAAAGCGAGAGATTTACAAGCGCAAACTAGCAAGTCTTAATATACCGGCTCTACCTTCGTATGTATTGTTATCGATGAGTTTATGAGGAAATTCGTCGATCTTATAACGTTGACACACTTCGTTAATATCCTTGAATTTTTTAAATTCAATAGGCCATATAAATATACGTTCTCCTGATTCTAGTAATTTAACATACTTGTTATATACCTCTTCGGTATTGATATCATTATCAAGTACCCACACTTGTTCATGAAATGGATAATTACGTAACTGATTTTGTTGTAATTCAGTAGTATTAAGACCGCACATACCCACACCATTACGCACAAATGATGCATCTATAGGACCCTCTAATTTATATATTTTATCATGAGTCGGTTCTATTTTTTCAATATTAAATAAAGATTTATCTGCTCCCGTTTTTGATTTATATTTTGGGGGTGAGTCTTCATCAAATATAGCTCTCGACTGATAAAAGATGATTTGATTGTTTAAATCGTAAAAGGGTATTACTACTCTATTTTTATGTGAAAAATCTTTAAGAGATATCCAAAGCGTTTTAGGTCTATACTTTGCAGTGTCTAATCGTCTGTTTGATATAAACTTAAGAGCATGGTTAACTATAACATTATCTTTATAATAATCCCGCTGTAATTCATCGAATAAATTAATACTATCCTCTGGTAGTGTCGGTATTTTTACCGAACTGGTTTTATTATGCTTTTCGTGCTCTTCTAATATAGACCGAATATTTGGTTCAAATAATTCAATATCCTTAATTACATCTGCTTTGGTTTCTCCAGATACTGCAATTATCCAATTTAATGGAGACCAACCGCGTTGACAATTTTGACAGTATAATGTATTATCATCTACTACATAATATAATCTACGCTTCTTACCCCAACTTTTACCCTCTCTACAGATAGGGCAACAACCATAATACGTATTTGATACCTTATTAAACCTAGGATATCCAGCATACTGATAGAATTTTTGTATTATGTATGATTTAGGAATCATAATGATAAATATATTACAAGCGTGTGTATAGTCAATAAATATGTCTACAAAATACAAACAATTCCAGCAAGGTATTTATAACCCGATTAATAAGAACAAATACGTGGGTGTAAATCTACCTAAATATAGAAGCTCTTATGAATTAAAATTTTTTAGATTTCTTGATAATAATACAAATGTCATAAAATGGGGTTCAGAATCTATAGCTATACCATATATATCACCAGTAGATAATAGAGTACATCATTATTTTCCGGATAATATTGTTAAAATTAAAGAGGGTAATGTAATCACTACATATGTAATCGAGATAAAACCCCAAAAACAGACTCAACCACCGTCAGTTAAGAACCGTAAGAGTCAAAAGAATGTATTGTTTGAGCAAATGCAATTTGCTGTTAATAATGCAAAATGGAAGGCTGCATCAGAATGGTGTAATAAAACCGGTATGAAATTTCAGCTAATAACCGAAACAGAGCTAAAAATTTAGCCCCTATTTCTAGGGGCTAAATTTAGTGTTATATTTTATTCTGAGATATCAAACGATCTATATGTGCTTGAGCTTCTTCAGGTGATTTACCGCGTTTACTATATATATGTTTAATTAACTTAACCATCTGATCTCGCTTCTTACTAGCTTTACTGATTAATTCCGATGTGGGTATATCATCTTCTTCCTCATCTGATATAGTTTCTGCTTCCGGTGATATATCTTCTAATCGACTTTTAGTATTATTAGCATCGAATGTATCTGATTCATCTTCTTCTGGGGGTGGTACTGATGATCCCTCATCTTCGTCTTCGTCGTCTTCGTCGCTAGATTCAGGTGGTATAACTATAGGAGCATTTACATCCTCATCATCTGTGTCGGATATTTCTGAATCGCTGGGTTCATCCTCAGTGCTTGTATCATCTGTAGCAACGGTTATCACATTAGCATCTAACAAATTGCTGAATAATTCTTTTGCAGATGTAATATCTTCTGTGTCATCACTATTACGGACTATCACGTCAATAATGTCATTAGCTGTAGCCGGTACATCCTCAACGAAATTAGCTACTAACCGATCCACACCAGTTAATTCAGCTGAATTATATTCAGGATTCAATTTATATACTGTTACAGGTTTAGCATCAGCAATAGAAGCATCAGCACGCTCTATAATAAGGTTACATAATGTATCGAATTTAGAAAGACTCATACTATTATTTAGTTATATTAGGTATAATATTTGAAATACTTATGCTGTTGACGTTTTCCGTTAATTCATTCATGATATTATCATCACAGCTAACAAACTCACACTCATCTGTAATATACCACTCTAGCATTTTAATTCGAGTTTCACGATCGCCAAATATTTCAATTATAGGTGGACAATCATCTAATGGAAAGAATGTACCAACACCTAATTTTTGTGTATGTAATATAGATTTGAAAATATTATCAATCTCCTCTATATATTCTGGATCTATATCACGAAGTGCATCTGGAGTAATTGGTACTTTATGTACACTAGTAATCGGTATAAAGAATATTGCATCTAAAAATTTCATACATTCCTTAGTAATAGCAATAGTCTTTTTCACACCAGCATCAGACATACGATCGGGGTGTTTTTCATTAAGCCATATAGAATATACAAGATTATCAATAGGGCACCGATCAAATACTATCTTCTTCTTACCGTAATTATTCATTACTTGATCTGATAGTACATCAAGAATAGCTAATTGGCTAGGTTCATCTCCATCTTTATTAATCTTGAGACCTCGTTCTGTTATAATATCTCTATATGATTTTTCCGGTGTAGATAACTGAGGCCACCTCACCATCATATCTTTAATAAGTGTAGATTTACCCTGACATTGACTTCCAATTATCGCAATCTTTTTAAGTTTTGGTTGATTTAAATCGTATTTCTTTGACATAATATTAAGCTCTGACAGCCTTATTCCATAGTTGAAGGTGTAATCTTGAGCTAAATTTTACTACATACTTTTTAGCTAATTCAGCTATATTCACACTATTTGTTAATAACTCTTTTTGAGATCCAGCACATACCATAAACCATACACGATATCTACGGAACCAATCTTTAATATCTTCTGGTACTACTTCAGGGTTATTAATGTACTTATCGAATACTTCACGTACATCATCTTCATTTTGAATGACGAACTTGAACGATGAATTATTCATTACATGCCAGTTAAGAGCATTAACCTTAAATCTTATATTCTCATTATCACCATTACTCGATAATTTAGGAGATACTGTATATGTTGTACCCGGAACAATATCAGCTATTTCATCTAACGGAATTATAGTTCCGTTAGTCTCAAAATCAATATGAGGAGTAAAGCTCTTACCCCAGCGCTGTTTAGTGAATCTAAACCAATCAATTAATGCTCTTTGTTGTAGTAGTGGTTCACCACCTGTAATCTTCCAAATTGCACCACTCATTAATAGATCCTTGAATCCTCTCTTTTCGTATAACTCAGCTAACTGATCAAATGTAAGTTTATTTTTCACTGACCAACTACAATAACTATCACAACCATTAGGTGAATCTACACTAGCAAAACCTTTACATGTAAGATTACACATAGATAATCTCATAAATACTGACGGATAACCTACATAAACACCCTCACCCTCGAGTGTGTAAAAAATCTCCGGATCATTGTTTTGACCCGCTATAATCAATGAATCACTCATAATTATTCTCTTGGTAGTTTTACGTGAGGGATTCGATGATTAATTACATTATATGGTATTAACTCTTCATGTGTAGATCTAATGGGTGCAATACTAATACCACCTCTACGTGTATAAAACGCACAAACCATTAAACGATTAGGGTTAAGCTTATCATATAAATGCTTAAATATAGTCTCTACGGTCGGCTCATGGAAACAACTATGACCACGAATACTAGCTATATATTTGCTTATAGCCCCTAAACCTATATATTTATCCTCAACACTATATGTAATGAATAAATCACCATGATCTGGTTGATTGGTTATCTGACAACGAGAGAATAGATTTGATGTATGTATTCTAGAGTTATCCTTACCTAACCACCCTGTTACCTGTAGTAAATCCGGATTTTCATGATATTGTGTGTACGTCTCGGTATTTATTATCTGATCAATATTAGTGAATGAAATTAATGAACCGTTACCGTATGTGAAGTAGTCCGCTTGATTCATATAATCCTGACCAAACCGACTATCACTAATATTAATACGTACTACAGTATTCAATAGTTTAGATAAATCTCGCTCAATGATAGATTTAAGTTCTTCATATGCTTCTAGTATTGAAGATGCTTTCGTTCTTGTTTGGTTAAATGAGTTTAGATACAACTTTAAACTCTTACTCTCTACTATACATTCAGTATTACCATCATAAACTATTTTACCTACACCCGAAAACGGCTGACCATTATTCAATAGAGATGAAATTTCGTAACAATTCCATACATCATACGCATACTTCCACGGTGTATTATTACAGTCTACGTTAATATTATCTCTGTTAGGTTTACGTGGTACAGCTACTAGTAGACTTGGGTCGTATACTTCTGCGTATTCAGACTTTTTACCTAGATGTGTACCGGCTATTGAATTATCTAATCTGCTCATTGAAGTTGTTTTTGATATATTGAATAATTGATTCAACACGATGATCTCTATCACCACTAATATGAATCACATTAATATTATACTCTTTAATGTATTGTTCAAATACTTCTTTCACTTGATTAAAAAAATCAAGTTTAGTAGATCTAACATTATCAGTTACTACCGGTAATGTCGGATCTATGTAAAACATTACATCATAACCTAATTTAAGAACAAGTTGTTCAAATACATGTCTAGCATAATAATATACTGGTTCAGATATTTGCTTATTATACCTATATAATACTTCAGTATACACCATACCGTCTAGCATACATCTGTCTAATATTACGTTATTTTTAAAGAAAAAATGTTCAATATGCTTACTAATAACTAGAGATTGGCTAAAATCACTACCACCTTCATTAATTTCAATACCACGATCTTTAATACCGCGTGTTATATTTCCGAGTACAGTGAATTTACGAAATTCTGGTCTAATAATTAGATCAGAGCATAATGTAGATTTTCCTTGACTATGAGGACCTGTAATCGCTATTTTCATAATAATGAAGTAAAATACTTATACCACAAATCTATAGAATTGCTATGTAATTGTTCATAAACCTCTTCAAGATATAATCCAGATATTGATACTCTCTGTCTAGTCAATATCTCACCACAATCTACTTCAGGTGTAACTCTATGAATTATAGATCCACTAGTCGGTAGTTTTAAATTAAATGCTTTCTCTTGAGGATTAAAACCTTTTAATTCAGGATACGTCTCAATATCACCTGGATGTCCGTTTAATATGTAATATTCATTACATATTTCAGCTGGTATTACTTTCAACCAACCATGTAATGTAATAATAGGTGTACTAATATCACTTACATTATTATACACAGTAAATGCATGTCGATACTGGTCTATCGTCGGTGATTTTGGTAAGATATACCATTCACCGACATATTCATCTCTTAATTGTGTATTAACGTTACTGAACGGTGAATTAGATACTATTCTATCTGGAAATCTATGAAGCCGCTTACTCAATTCATAAATTTCTGACCCAGTACGACTAAATGCAGCTATCCAAGGTCTATTATTAATCATTTTTTAATATAATGAATTCTGATATCTAAATTGAATGATGTTAGAAATGGCATCTACTACCAGTTTATCAGTCTTTGGTGTATCTATTAAATCCTTAAATTTAGTAGACTCTTTATAGTCTATAGATTTAATATCTGATGGATATTTTCCACGCTTAATGGCATGTACCACAGGATTACTACTATCAAACGACTCTATATTTGAACCAAAACAAACATGCTTATAATATGATAATTCTTGCGGTAAGCTAATCCCAAGAAGATGTGTCGGTTTTTTAAAATTAAAAATACCGAACCTGTAAAGATATTCTAATACACGTTTACGACCTGTAGCATACCTTTCCAATTTATTACCGTCGGTACTATCCGTTAATTCATTAATATAGAGACTATAATCAAAACTGATAGCAATCTTATCAGCTTTATCTGACATATACTTATAACATTCAATAAACTCTTTAAGTGTACTACCCTGAGCTACACCTATACGACGACCAGGAATATCTCCAAAATCTCTTACCCATTTATCAAAATTAGACATTGTAGTATCAGCATCTTCTAATGCATCAGGTACTACATATTCATTAGGTTGAAGATTCACAATATAGTCGGCATATTTATCAGAGTCCATTGGAACACCCTCTTCAAATATACCATTATCAAGTAACACCCACCTACCGTTCTTTATAGCGCGTTTAAAGAAATCATAATATCCATCAATTTTATCAAAACAAACAGATAATGCATAATCGTAATCAGTAACCATTTGAACCTGATCTATGATAGATACAGGTGCTTCGTGAGCAATTGATATTTTATTCTTAGGTAACATATTTATATTTTTTGATTAGTAAAGGTGTATTCATATGCATCATCAATAAACTCTGAATGCATATCGCTAAATATAGCAGGATATTTACATTTGATTATATCACATATTTGATTATAAATCAATCGAATTTCCCATTCCGCGTGCCTGTTAGTACGTAATTGTATGATATGACGTAAAGATCTTAAGTTAAGAGATATACCTATTTCATTACTTTGACCATTAGGTAATATTCTACGAAGAGCAGATGTAATTTTCTTCTTTGTAGTAAAATCTTTTATATTCTTAACACCGATCTTATCTTCAATATTCTTATATGCTATCTCGAGATCGTTTAGAGTTTTAATAATATCATCCTTAACGGGATTTAAAATTGGATCATACACGAAAGATATTTCATCTGTACGTACATATCTACCAGACGTTTGAGAGTAAGCGGCACCCGCCCTATGTCTTACTTGCTCATGAGTAAACACGCGACTACAATCAGACACAATGAAATTAATATTACAATGTTCGAATACACTACCGTGACCAGAATCTATAGTACCTACAATATTACTATTAATATCACGAATCTTATTAATATTATTATTCTTACCTAGAGTGAGTGATGCATAACACATCTTAGCATACATACTACAAAGTATTTCACCATCTGAAAGACCTACACTCTTAGCTTCATCGATATCGTTGAGAAAGTCTAACTGATTAGTATCGGTTAAATACTGAACTATACCATCCATATTTAAAGCTGTATACCCCGTAAGGTACACTGTCGGTGTAACTAGTTTACTCATTGTCACTAGATTGTAGAGTAATCATTAATTTACTCCAGTCAGTATCTGGGTTAAACCCGGCTTTATCATCTATTAGTGCGTCATAGTAGAACTTATCACTAAAATCAGCCATGTGATCAGATTCTACATTTGGATTCTCATTAACATAATCAAAATATATGTTATGATCCACTAAAAATCCCATTAATCTATCAATATACCCCGGATAACTGGATGTATGCATTATCATAACAATATCCTCTCTAGTTGAAATATACTGTAGAACTTCTTCAGCATTACTATAAAATTCAAACTTATTATCATTATGATGTGTAGGTTTAATCATAGTACCATGCACATCTATTGCAAGATACATGAAATCCCAGTTATTATCCTTCATCCGTTTTAATGCTTTAGTAATATGTTCCATAGGATTGATATATACCGTTAGTATATGTACACACAATAAAGAGTCAAGAAAAAAACAACATTATACCGTTAGTACCATTAATCACGAAGTTAATGGTAATGAATGTATACAAGATACATTCATTGAATACATTAAAACAGTAGAGAATGGTAATAAAACAGGATTTAACACATCTAACAACCGTTGGATGCCGCATGAATCTATTGAGGGTGGTAGTTATACCATAGCGTATGGACATAAAATACAAAAAAATGAAACATATTTAATGAATGGTATAACCGATGATGAGGCTATAATATTATTGAAAAATGATATATATAAAGCGAGAATTAAAGCTAGAGTAGAAATAGACAATAAATATGGCACCGGTACTTTTGAATCATTGCCTATTAAGCATCAAGAGATGTTAATTGATTTTGTATTCAATCTAGGTGGATTAAGAAAATTTCCAAACTTAACTATGGGTATTGTTGATAATAATAAACATATTATCTGTAAGGAATATAAACGATATAGTTCAGGTAAAGAATTGATAGGTAGGAATAGAGCATTTCATTCTAGGTTTTTGCAATAAAAAAGACCTACCATTAACTGGTAGGTCTTTTTGTTATGGTGAGTAATGTATAATTATCGTATTAAGGAGTTTAATTCTTCAATGGATACATTACGATCGAAACCTCCCGTAACATCTTTAGTGATGACGCTGATGGCGTTGTGGGAGTGAAGTGATTCAAGATGAGATAGTACAATCTTAAAATCTAATATTCTATCGTCTTGATTTAATGCTTTATGGAGTAGTCGTGCAGAGTCCTCTACGAATTTAGGATATGATCCGTTAAGTTCAGCGAATGCCTGTTCATCTTCTCGGAGAACCATTACTTGAGTTTCCGTATGAAGCGCATTCAAACAAATTAAATGTAGATCTTCAATCCACATATGTTTATCGTACTTTACACTTACACGAGCAACAGATCTTTGAGAGTGTGGAATACCGTCTTTATTTCGATATTTTCGAGCGTGTTCAGCTAACTCTTTCGAGCATGGACATGAACTACTATATACGAAATCAAAATGCATTATACGATTTAACGTACCATTCTCTAGGAGTTCAAATTCAAGAGTTACGTTGTAATACTGATAACCATTCATATTACTACGCAACGACTTTTGTATCATGGGGTAATTAAAACTAAGAAAGATCTTAGCGTCATAACCACCAATTTTTTTTCTATATGCAAACAATACATCTTCTAATAATTCGGTAGTAAACTCTCGATCCTTATATTCGTAAAATGTACGAATAATACGGCTCATATTAATACCTCGGTGGATTGCAGCTAAACTAACAGTACCCGTTACACTAGTTTCTAGTTCAATTTTCGATCCATCTTTCCTATCATACTTTAATGGTAGTTTAAAGTTATGAATACCTACCTGCTCAATCTTTACTCGAATATCTTCATATAGATCATTTTGAAGGTCAGGTAAACTTTCCTTATATTCCGATGATACTACCAAATTTTTATCGTAAACACGATCAGGTGATCGATAATTGTTTGCATTTTCAGAGCCAAGAAGTTCTCTTGCAATGAGGTCTTTAGCGTTACTCATAAATTACTACTTATAATATACTAACAACTCAATATTTCAATATCTCAATTATTAGAAAGATTAAAATAATGTTTTCTCGTACTATTAGGTTCTGAATATACAACTTCTTTCATCAAATACACATAACCATTAAAAGAATCATTACCATCTAAATGTGGTAACGAATTCGGTGTAATGTATGCTAATGTCACATATGGATTATATTTATATTGATTAGGTTCAACATTACCCGGACCCAGATACTCTACGAGTGATGTATTAATCTCTTGTAGTTGCGGACTTTCAACCGTAATTTTTAATACATCTTGTGTAGGTTGATGAAACATACTTACAGATCTAAGTTTAACTACAATCATGGGTAACGACTCTACGAATTTCTGTATAGTAGATACCGGTACAGTATTTTTAATTCCGTATAATATCGTGATATGTTTTTCGTGTTCATGTTCTACGATACACGACTCAGGTACATTATCTTGAGTCCATTTAATGAATTCTACTGATTCCGATAATGTAAAGTTGACCATTAAGCAACCGTAACTTCCGGTGCCCTCATTTAGTAGATTATTTATCTTATCTTCTGTCTTACTCATTGTTAATAACTAATGTACCACCCATCAATTTTTTATCGCTTAGTAAATATGACTGATAATACTGACGATCGAAGAACGGTATTAACTCATATTTGAATCTAGTAATAGCGCCATCTGTCGGGTTTTGCTTTAGATGTATAATACCACCACCTACTTCCATTCTAAGTCTTTTCTTACGAGCGAATACGGTTTGATCTTGAAATCCGGGTAAACTTATTACATGTACGTTTCTTTCATACATGTAATTGTTTACATGGTAATGACCCTGTATGAGTATCTGAGGTTTTTCTCCGCCTTGAAACGCTTCAACTTGCTTTTGGCCGGTATATGATCTTGAATAAGCTGAACCCCCACCTGGGTGCTGAATCTTCATGACCGCCTTACCTCCCGGTACCGTCAGATCAACATCAGCCTCTACGTGACCGATATAAACTAAATCATCTCTACCCTGCTTCTTAGCCATCATCTCGAGATAAGCTCCCCAATTTAGACCATCTTTGATCCACCAACCCTCATGATCATCACCGGTAATAAAATACGTGGTTATACCATTACGGCGCGGATAATTGTCGATAACGTACTGAGCTTGACCGTCGGGAGTAGTGATAAATGTAGATGCATTATTAATTTTTTGTATATAACCATCAACTATGTTACCTCCATGAAATACATGCTTTACACCTTCTCGCTCAAATACATCGTAACATGCATGTAGTGCGTCTAAGCGCTCCTCTTTACACCCCAAGTGAGTATCAGCTACTACTCCATATTTTTGCCAATTACTGTCAAATATATCTAAACTTATTCTACCAAATGCAGGTTTTACTATACTCGCGATACCATTACTAATGGTAATATTTTTCGACTTCGATAAATCGAAAATCACTTTTTCAACATCTCTTGTAGTAATGTTATATTTATTAGCGAAATCTAGTATTACTACAGGTTGCTTTTTTAGTTGATTTACTATTACCTCAGGTATATTGATAGTAACTGAAGATTTAGTGGGTTGATGCTTCAACCTATCAATCTTACGCTCTATAGCTTTTAAACTACGGGTTTTTATTTTCTTAGCTATGTCAGCTAATTTAACCCCCTTAGATTTTAATTGTTGTAGTGTTTCAACTTCAGCTACAGTCCAGGGTGACGAATTAAACATACAGTAATATTTACAGTGATGTTATTTTATCAGCTGTATAGATCTACTACATATTGTAATTTTTTTAATACTTCTTCAGCGTTAGAAGTAGTCACTTCAGTATTAAATATAGACTTTTCAGTCGCTGGTATATTATCAGGATCTACACTAAGAGCTTTCAGTGTAAGTTCTACTAAAAATTTTTTACCCTCAGATGTAATATCTTGTTTTGGTTCCTGTATTTCTTCGGTAGACGGCACTTGAGGTTGTTCTTTATCTACCCCCGTCTTTGCTTCATCTGTACCGTCATTAGCAGGTGGATCATCTACTAAGTTACCATTTTCATCTACAGCTTCAGTAAGCGTAGATGAATACTCTCGATATAACGAAATAAACTTACTCATATTAAGCCGGGTTTGTTATAGTATTTTGCTTTTTCTTTAATTCTAAAGCTACAGCATCAGCAGCTTTCTTTTTTGCATTTACTACATTAGGATCATTGTCAATAACACTATCGATAGATGAAGTAGAGGGTGTAGTAGATGTATCGGTTGGTTTGTTAATATTGGAAAGCGGTGGTAATCCACTTTCTGTTAAATAATGATTTACTAATTGTTCAAATTTAGATGTCATAATAATTAATGATTACTTATAACCCCTCAACTATAATAGGTAATTGATATTTACAAAAAAACACCATTGCTATAGTTGAAACATACAATATAATCTCTTTACAAGAGAGGGAAGAACTATGAGTAATACCTAATATACTAAAGTATATCAGATATTATCAATCAAAAATAAAGTGCGGGTACTGGAATGGGGGTAGTATTGGAAGATGGGTAAGATTGGATACGTGGTAGTTATACGTGAAAATAATCAAAATATACCACAATATAAAGTATAATCAAAATATACCACAATATAAAGTATAATTCAAATATACATTAATCTAATATTTGAATTATTTATCTGATCCGAGCAAAATGAGGTTAAACCTAGTGCTTTTGCATATTCAAATAAATATCTGATCGATTTACTACGCTTTCTGTTAGATACTAAATCGAATGCATATTTTATATCATTACGTTTATTAGAATTATCTATATCTGAATACTTCATATCACATGACATATATAGATACACAGGTAATACCTTTTCTATTTCTAATAATACTTTTTCGATAAAATGAAGATATTCATCATAATTGATATAAACGAATAACTCATCTGAACTACATACAATATTAGGGTTACAGAATAGTATTTTATCCTTACGCTGTTTATTACTTGAACATTCTGCGCATATGTTAGACAATAAATAGTGTACTAATACTCGTTTGAAGTCTTTATCAATTTTTTTAAGAGGTATATCTCTACTAAAATAAAATTGAACAATATCTCCGTTTGTGTTAGAAATTACAGCTTCGGTATTTATTACGGTGTAATTATAGTACTGCTTACTGTTTGACATTGAGTATTAAAATTTGGATGTAGTTTAAGTATAGTATCTTTGTTTTTCTCAAAAAATCCATCATATTTACATAATACATAATCATCCTTATATATAGTATAACTACCTACTGGAATAAATAGATTTATATATTTTCGGTCAAATACTACATATGAACCGATATTATTAAATTTCATTACAAGAAACCAGTATTTATTTGATGATCCCTTAGCTTGTATTATCCATTTATTAAGTTGTTCATTATTATCATACAATGAATAAAAACTGAATGTCTTGTATGATTTCATCTCAAATTGAGTATGAGATAACTCAGATGGTACAATTAAATCACCGCAAGCTAATAGTTGCTGTTCAGGTGTCAAAAAAGACATACGGTATGAATTCATACCACCTATCATAGCACCAGAGTTAGGTACCCGCTGAAAGTTTAATCCGAATACAGATGTTAAATGTTTAGCAATCTGTCTCTCAAAAGCTTTACCTTTATTTTTGTTTGCATTACTCATATTAAATATCACCTATTGGTGTGCGTCTGATTATATACGGTTTGTTTCTCTTATTTTTCTTACCTAATATAGTAGGTACTCTACTATCACCTGGAGCATATGTGTCTGATGATTGTATTGTAGATGGTTGCGTATTACCTACTCCAGCGGAAGATGTTGTAATATTTTCTATTATTTGCTGATATAAATTACCGAATTTTGAATTCTTCATGGGATTTTTTTCAATCTTGATCTAATATATTGTAAACTACTTATAATATGGCTGAAGATATTCTAGATCTATTTAACAAGTATCAAGAGGAACTAAAAAAGGATGTTAATATAGATGAATTAAATATGAAAGAATCTGCATTAACAATAGCTGCTATTAAACATAAATGGGCAGGTAGGTTGATGAGACATAAACTAGATCTTAATCGAACTGAAAGAGCTAGAGATAAAGCTATTACTAATATAATTAATCAACTACAGAAAGATTCCTTAGTTAGTTTATCAATACCAGCTCTACGTAAGCAAGCTGAATCCCACGAGATTATACAGAATACAGATCAAACTATAGACAATCTTAAGTTGATAATAGAATATCTTGAAAAGGTAGAGAAGATTGTTAATAGCCTGACATGGGATATGAAAAATATAATAGATATAGTAAAGGCGGAAACATTATGAGTATATCTGTTACATTTGATTATGATATAAAGAAAAGAAAAGGTATCTTACAATCTATAGTATTTCCGGAAGTTCGTGAATATTTTAGTGTGAAAATACCTAAATTTGGAGCTGCTAGGTATAATAAACACATACCTGACAGAAAATATGTAATTACAGCAACGGGTAGGTTTGATGTGGGGTTATATTGGGAGATATACAAGTATATAAATCGCTCGTATGTTAATGTAGAGTTTTTATTTACTGATGAATTTCGTAAAGTTATATTGTTAAAATATGATGTATCAGTATCAAACCGAGGATTAAGAGATTATCAGGAAGATATAGTACAGAAATGCTTAAATTGCGGTATGGGTACTGTAGTGCTAGCTACAGCTGGTGGTAAAGCTCAACCGCTATCATGTAAGATAAAGACCCCTACTGGCTGGACGTTAATGGGTGATATAAAAATAGGTGATGAAGTATCAACACCAGATGGTAAGATATCAAAAGTTACGAATATATTTCCGCAGGGTAAAAAAGAAATATATAAGGTAACTTTTGATGATGGTAGATATACGGAGTGTTGTATTGATCATTTATGGAAAGTATTTTCATATACCAAATACAGTGGTTGGACTGATAATTGGAGTGTAGTTAGTACAAAGGATTTAATTTCAATATCTAAGCATAATACTAATAAGCGTAAGGATGGTGGCATGGCCGTTAGAGTACCACTAATCGAGAGTGATCCAACTCAGGATAAAGAATATCCCATACATCCATATGTTGTGGGATGTCTATTAGGGGACGGAACATTAACAAGTATAAGTATAGGTGTAACTTCAGCAGATAAAGAAATTATTGATAATATACAAGATCTGATACCATCAATATATCATTTACATCAATCAACTAAAATACATTATTGGATTACATTAAGAGATAAGAAACACACTAAATATAGAGGTTTTAATAATTTTGTTAAAAAAATTGGACTATATGGTTGTGATTGTTATAACAAATTTATACCTACTGAATATCTAAACGGTTCATTATCTCAGCGTATTAGTTTACTTCAAGGTATACTAGATACAGACGGTTACGTAGGTAAGGGGGGTGCTGTTAGTATATCTATTACATCTGAAAGACTAGCTAATGATATAGTTCAACTAGTCAGAAGTATTGGTGGTATATCTAGGATACGAAGAGTATATAAACCAACATTTACATATAATGGGGTTAAAAAGGTTGGGGTTGTAACATATACAGTATCAGTAATACATTCACAACCGGATATATTAGTTACATTAAAGAGAAAAAAAGATAGATTATCATGTGTTCGAAAAAATAGAGATTTAAAACTTAGAATTAAATCTATTGAAAATACTGGAAAGATAGAAGAGTGTCAGTGTATATCTATCGATAGTAAGGATCATCTGTATATTACTGATGATTATATTGTAACGCATAATACATTTACTATGGCTTCCTTAGTAGAGAGTATTAATCCGGTTAAATGTTTAATAATAGTACCAGATCCGGGGTTAGTAGAACAGACATATAATGATTTTATCAAATATGGTATAAAACCTGAACGTATATCCAGATGGACTGGCGTTCATGAAATACATAATGAAGCTAATATAGTTATAGCTAATAGAAGCATACTACAGAGTAAGTGTAGTGATACGGAGTGGATCAAATATGTAGATTTAGTATTAGTAGATGAAGTACAAACCCTAAAGAAGGATAATGGTATTACGGATATAGTGAGTAGTATCATCACACCACATAAATATGGATTTACGGGTACATTACCTGAGAATGATATAGATCGGTGGACTATTATGGGTATAACCGGTCCAATAATATATCAACGTAAAGCTCATGAACTTAGAGAAGATAAATATGTATCAGAAGTAAAAGCTCTGATATTAAAATTACACTATAAGAGCTTTATACCAGAAATAACTACTACACCGAATGAAGCGTATAGAAAGGAACTAGAATGGTTAATTCGTTCAGAATTTAGAACTAATACTATAGGTAAGATATGTGGTAATTTTAATAAAAATGCATTATTACTGGTTGATAGGTTAGAGCATGGAGAGATATTAAAATCGTATATATCCAACCTGTACCCCGATCGTCAAGTATATTTCATTAACGGTGAAATGGAGGTTGAAGATAGAGAGCGTATAAAGAAAATTATGGAGACGGATAATAATGTATTATGTATAGCAATGTCTAAGATATTTGCGGTAGGTATTAGTATTAATAATTTACATTATATCATATTCTGTAGTGGTGGTAAATCTAGAGTTCGGGTTATTCAATCGATCGGTAGAGGTCTCAGATTGCATAAATCTAAATCAATATTAACTATAATAGATATTGCTGATCAGTTGAAATACGGTATATTACATTCAGATAAGCGAAAGCTATTATATAATGAGGAAAAAATACCGTTTACTGAAATAGAATTAACAGAATCTTGACTTGATCATTATAGATATCGATATATCATATAGTAGATTTTATATACAATGAATGTAGACAATTTAACAGAGGATGTAAATTTTTCTAGTGATAATACATCACTATCAATACCATTATCAGCACCACCGAAAGATGATGTAGTTAAAGATGATAAACAAAAAGATGACTACGTAGATCGTAATCAGTTTAATGACGAAATATGTAAATTTTATAGTACCGGTATACCATCAGATACTTTAGGTAAAATGTTATATGATGTAGCGAACGGTCTAAGTCATAGACCTAATTTTATCAATTACTCATTTAGAGATGAGATGGTATCAGATGCTATGGTTAATATGCTTAAAGCTTTGAATGGTAAAAAATTTGATGTATCTAGAGGTTATAATCCCTTTAGTTATTTTACTTGCATAGCTTTTCATACATTTTGTACGAGAATAAAAAAAGAGAAGAAGCATAGAGATGCTATTGAAGCATTTCAGGAAGAATATTATCCGGAGTTAATGGACGAGAATCGCAAGAATAAAAAATCAAAATCTGATGAATAATAAATTTGCTGTAATATCTGATCTACATATAGGCGTACACCAATCATCGGAGAAGTGGCTTCAAGAAGTTGTAAAATTTGCTAATTGGTTTAGAGATCAACTATTGGATAAGAATATTAAGGATATTGTCATACCTGGTGATTTTTTCCACGATAGAACTGATATCAATCTATTAGCTCTACAGTATACAGCACAAATACTTGATATATGGAAAGATTTTCACATATGGATGATTCCTGGTAACCACGATTGTTTTTATAAAGATACAGCTCAGGTGTCATCGGTTAGTATATTAAAGGGGTATAGTAATGTTACTATTTTTAGTAATACAACCGTTGTTGATTATAACAATAAGAAAATAATGTTTGTACCTTGGGGTTGTAGTATACCGGAGAGTATGAAGGTCGATATAATAGTAGGTCATTTTGAGTTAACTGGATTTAAAATGAACAGTTTTAGAGTATGTGAGACTGGTGATGATAGTGAAAAGTTAACTAATACCGGTAATTTAATTATTACTGGGCATTTTCATTTAAGACAGGAAAGGGTTAATAAGACCGGTACCATTCTATATGTAGGTACACCGTATGAAATGGATTATAATGATATGGATACAGATAAAGGTTATCATATCATAGATACTAATACAAACAATACAGAATTCGTAGTGTATCCATTAACAACTAAACATAAGAAATTGTCTGTAACTGATCTGATTAATAATAAAGATCATATGGATAGTTATCTAAATGATAATGTAAAAGGTAATGTAGTTACATTAGTCGTAGATAAGGAAATGGATTATGATAAGATTAGTATGTTGGTACAAAAGATACAGACGTATCAACCGTTCGTGTTTAAAGGTACGGATATACAAAACACTAAAAGTAGTGATACAGTTATTATAGATCAGCAAGTTAATATTCAGACTGAGCAACTATTAACGGAATTTGTTAATAATATGGGGATTGATAACTCTAACGATGTATTAGCTTTTGTGTTAGAGTTATATGGAAAATATAAAACTTGCTAATTATCTATTGATATCTGTTTATTCGATACTAATATAATTAATATACCATGAATTATAAGAATATCGGTCTTTGTATCGTAACATATAATAGACCTCATTACTTTGAACAATGCTTAAAGGCATTAGGTGATAATAGAAGAGATTTAAACTATATTGTTATTGTTAATGACGGTACACCATATACCGGTATTAATATACCAGATTGGGTTAATGATCATATACAATTAGGTTCTAATAAGAGTGTAGGTGTAGCTAAGAATGTCGGAATGAGAGCGTTAATGCAAGCAGGCATGGAGCATATCTTTATAATGGAAGATGATATGATTTTAAAATCTCCAGATATTTTTAATCAATACATCTCTACAGCAACATCTTCAGGTATATTCCATTTAAACTATGCATTACATGGACCAGCAAATAAAGTACCTAATACAGATACACCTAATCCGCGGCAAATTGTAGACTACGGTGATGTAAAGGTTGTATTATATCCACACTGCGTCGGAGCGTTTACTTATTTTCATCGAGGTGTTATTCTTAACGTTGGTTATCATGATGAGCGGTTTAAAAATGCATGGGAACATGTTGAATACGCTCTTCGTGTAGCTAATAAAGGTTTACATCCACCGTTTTGGTGGTTTGCTGATATTGAGAATAGTAGTGAATACATTACGGAGATTCCAGGCTCTATAGGTGGTGGTAGTTCAATAACTCATACCGCAGAATGGACTTCAAATATGCAACGAGGTGCAGCTTGGTTTAAAGAAAAACATGGATATATTCCAACACAAATACCTGATACAGCTCCAGACACTGTACAAGAAATTATTACCAGGATTGAAAAATACTATGGAACAACCAAAGAACCAGCAGCCGGTTCCTAAATTTAGGCTGAGTATATTAATACCAACACTACCAGCGCGAATAAGCACATATGTAGTGTTGTTAAACAATATTAGGGATCAGATTAAGAAAGGTAAATTTGAATCTGATGTAGAAATTTTATCATTAATGGATTGTAAGAGTATGACCATTGGAGATAAGAGAAATCGGTTAATAGAGATGTCTAGCGGTGAATATATTGTGTTTATTGATGATGATGATAATGTACCGGATTATTATATTAGTGAAGTGTTGTCTGCAATTAAAGAATCACCAGATTGTGTAGGTATTAGGGGGGTCATAGAATATGAAAATGATGCTAGAACGGTATTTATCCATAGTTTAAGATACCCCCAAGATGAAGATATTAATATATATGCTAAAGGTAGACCGCCTAATCATTTAAATCCTATTAAGCGTGAAATTGCATGTACTGTTAAGTTCCCGGATCAAAACTGGGCCGAAGATACGAGTTGGGCTAATGCTATATACTTTAAATTAAAGACTGAAAAAATGATAGATAAAGTGATGTATGTATATTTTGCATATGGTAGTAAATCTCAATCATCACCTAATTGTAAACTATCTCATATATAATGATTAAATATAAGTTATTAAATTGTACTAATGAAAAGGATGTATTATTTGATGTATGTATTCCATGTTGGGAGCAATCAGATAAACTAAAGAAGACATTAGATGCTTTATTAGATGGTCATCGTAAGTTAAGCTTACCATGTAAGCTTATCATTAGTATAGAGAAGCAAAGCGTAGTTAAAAATAGGTTAGACTGTTTAACTATAAGTAAATCTCCGTATGTATTATGGATGGATGATGATGTAATACCGGTAACCGAAAGTTGGGATAAGTATCTATATAATAAAATAGTCAGTGAACCGAAAACCGGTGTTATAGGTATTAATATAGTCCATTGGAAAGCGCCAGATAATAGACCGACTAGACCGTCGGGTGAGGTACCTGATGTATGTGGGGCTGTAATGATGACCAGAAAGGTTCCTGGTGTTGAATTTGATATTAATTACATCGGAAGTGGTTATGAGGATACAGATATCTGCTGTCAGTATACATCAAAAGGTTATAAAGTTTTGCAGGATAATAATCTGTGGTGCTTACACTATAACGGTGAACTCAATAAAAGGTGGGATGTAAACCAACCATATTTTATGAAGAAGTGGAACAGGATTTAATATTATGTATGATTACCTAATTGTAGGTGCTGGACTATATGGTGCTATATTTGCTCACGAAGCTACTAAAAGAGGTTATAAATGTCTTGTAATAGATAAGAGATATCACGTAGGTGGAAATTGTTATACTGAAAATAGGTACGGTGTAAACGTACATATGTATGGTCCTCATATTTTTCATACTAGTTCGAAGAGAGTGTGGGATTATATGAACGATTTTACTACTTTTAATAACTTCATATATAGACCTAAGATATACGGATCTGATGGTATGTTATATTCATTTCCGATAAATTTGATGACTTTATATCAAATTTATGGTGTTACTACACCTAAGGAAGCTAGAGATGTTATTAATCGCGAGAAATTATCGGTATTTAATGATAGTAACTTAGAATCTTGGATTACATCTCAAGTAGGTGTCAAGTTGTACAATTTGTTTATCAAGTACTATACGTTAAAGCAATGGAATAAGGATCCCAAGCTTTTACCTAGTAACATAATCAAACGATTACCTATTAGATATAACTTTAATGATAATTACTTTAATGATACATATCAGGGTATACCGATAGGTGGATATACTCAGATATTCAATAGATTGCTGAAGGGTTCAACCGTAATAACCCCGAGATGTTTTAAGATGGATGATATCAAATTAGCATCTAGAGGAGTAATATATACAGGACCTATTGATGAATTTTTCGATTATAAGCTCGGTACTTTAGAATATAGAGGGTTAAAATTTAAACATGATATATTTACGGGAGATGTTCAAGGTAACGCAGTAATAAATTATGCAGGTAGTGAACCCTTCACTAGGAAAATAGAGCATAAACATTTTGACGATGAAACGAGTGGATATTCAGTATTGACTACTGAATATCCAGATGATTGGGTAAGAGGTAAAACTCCATATTATCCAATAGATTCTGATGATAATAGATCATTATATATTAAGTATACTCAGTTACCTAAAGATCCTAAAGTACGATTTAAAGGTAGGTTAGGTGAGTATAGATATTATGATATGCATACAGTAGTAGAAAATGCATTAAAGGATATAGATACCGAATTTGGTGTTTGATGTTATTGAATTATTTTCTTCTCATTATATTATAGTATGTAATGAGAAGTATACAGTTTAATACAATTTCAATAAAGAATTTCCTGTCAATAGGAAATGATCCTGTAGAGATTACATTCACTCCGGGTCTACATCTTATTACGGGAGTGAATAAGGATAAAGATGGTAGACGTAATGGTGTGGGTAAATCCACTATTATGGATGCAATACACTGGGTATTGTTCGGTACACCATTACGTGATATTAATAAAGCTACTATTGCAAATTTTAATTCAAAGGGTCAATGTGCAGGTATTATAGAATTTATCGGTAATATAAACGGTAAGTCGTCGGTATATAGAATTACCCGTATTCTAAATCCTAGTAAGTGTATGATACATATAGATGGTGTTGATGCTACATTATCTACAGTTGCTAAGACTAATGAGTTCATAGAGAGTGTGTTAGGTTTTACATCACCACTATTTAAGAATAGTGTCATACTTAGTATAAACAATTCACAAGCGTTTTTAGCTCAAGATAAAGTTACTAAGCGTAAATTTATAGAGGGGGTTTTTAATTTAGAAGTTTTTAGTGATATACTAAGTGACGTCAGACAGAAATCTATAGAGGAAAAGAAGCGTATAGATATATTACAGACTAAAATAGATTCAAAAAAGCAAAATATTGATGTATATATCGGTCAACGTGATGTGTTTGATAAACAAACACAAGATAAGATAGTAGATATAGATAATCAAATTAAGAAATATACATCTCAATTAGATGATACTAGAAGTAAATTAGTGGATACTACTAGTATATCAGAAAAACTTAAAGTATTAAAAGATAAACGGTTGGAACTACATTCAACCATATCAGTTTTAGATGCACAAAAAACATCCAAAGGTGCAGATATACAAATATATAAATCTCGTGTTAGTAATATACAAAAAGAAAAGGAATTATATTTAGCTGATTTTATATCAAAGACTAAAGCTGAAATAGTATCATTACAGAATGAAAAAGCTCGTATTATCAGTAGTTTCGAGAATGATATAAAGATTAAGAAGCTGAATTTAGAGAGAGTTAAGGATGATGCAATCAAATTATTTAAATCAGGTAATAATACAAAAATAGCACTAATAGAGCGTGAGATGGTCGAGTATGTTAAGAGTACTCAAGCTACTATTTGCCCTACTTGTAAGAGACCGCTAACAGATAAGATTGAGATTGATCAAAGTAGAATAGATAAATGGAATAATGAATTGTACACTTTAAAGAATGAAGAACCTCCAGTTAATATATTAGAAGAATTTAATAGAGATATGTTAGCTGTGGATAGTATGGTGGTGGATAATTCAATCATATCTGATATAGATATTAAGATTACTAATCTTAAGAATATTGAACCCGATAAAACTAAAATTGTTGAATTTGACAAGTGTATTAACGATATAGAGGCTCAAATAAAAACTACATTACAAGATATTACCGAGTTGCAAACTAAACGAGATTCATTACAACATGAGGGGTTACAAAAAATTGATAGTGCATTAGAATCTATACAGAATATTATTAACACTAACAATAAACTAAATGTAGAAATTGAATTTTGTAATAGACAAATAGAACAGTTAAATACTCAACTTAAAAGTATACAGGAATCAAAAAATCCATTTATATCGATGTTAGATATTGCTAATAAAGAATTAGGTAATCTTAACGTTGAAATGGATGATAGTCAAAAGATGTATAATATATATGAGACCGCAAAATATATTGTATCTGAAGAGGGTGTAAAGACTTATATTATTAAGAAGTTATTATCAGTATTAAACGGTCGTATAGATTACTACCTACGTAAATTAGATAGTAACAGTACATGTGTATTTAATGAATATTTTGAAGAGACTATAAAGAATGATAAAGGGGTAGAGTGTAGTTATTTTAATTTTAGTGGAGCAGAGATGAAGACTATAGATCTTGCATGTTTATTTGCATTCATGGATCTTAGGCGTATGCAGGGAGATGTAAGCATTAATATCTCAATGTATGATGAGTTGTTTGATTCATCTTTTGATGAGAAGGGACTCGAACATGTTACTGATATATTAAAAGAGCGTGTTATAACAAACAATGAAGCTGTATATGTTATTAGTCACAGAAAGGAGAGTTTAAAGTCTGTGACCGGTGAAGTAATTACACTAGAAAAACATAATGGTATTACTAAGAGAGTGTAGTTAGTTACACCTTTGATTTTTTGGTATATTAACCTAAGTACGGTTGAATATAACGGTTAATATGCCAAATTTTATAATACCTAATAATCCACTACCACAAATTGGTATACCACCTGGTATACCAAATTTAAATCTCGGTAACACAATCAGTAATGGTGGTATAAAAAGGGCAGTAAATTACTGGGCAGATGCAGGTGGTTGCGGTCACTGGAGGATGATATGGCCGGAATATATGATTAATATATATCAGCGAGGTGTGGTCACTGGTGGTGTTGCTATGATTTTCGATCCGAGATATTATACAGATGTAAAATCTGTAAGAGTTCAAAGACAAGCTACAGCACCTCAAGTTAAGTTTCTACAACATCTCAAGAATATTTCAAATAGTAATGGTATGAAATTATTATATGAGGTTGATGATGTTATATTTCGTAATGATATACCAAAATATAATGGTTGTAGGCACGCATTTGATAACCCAGAAATAGAGAGATGTTCACTAGAAGCTATATCATTATGTGATAAAGTAACTGTAGTTAGTGAATATATGAGGGATTATTATGCTAAAGTTACAGGTCATCCTAATGTATCATATATTCCAAATTATATGCCTAAATTTTGGTTTGATCGTTATTATACACCTGAAAAAATAGAAAGTCGATATCATAAATTTAAACGGAAACCTAGAATCGGTGTATTTGCGTCTAGTACACATATTGATGTAAAAAATAAAAACAATCAGCAAGATGACTTTACTCATGTAAATGATGTAATAATTAAGACATGTAAAGATATACAGTGGGTGGTTGTTGGTGGTAAACCGCAAAAACTACAACCATATATTAACAATAAGCTTATTGAGTATCATCCTTGGTGTCAGTTGAATGACTATCCATCATTGATGGATAGTTTGAATATTAATATGACATTTGCACCATTGATGGATAATGAGTTTAACCGATCAAAAAGTGATATAAAAATTACTGAAGCTGGTGCATTAGGTATCCCGTGTGTATGTCAAGATATAGTTACATATAAGGATGCAATACTGAAATTTAATACCGGTGATGAATTAATTAGTAGAATAGTATCGGTGATGAAGGATGAAGCTACATACTTAGACTTAAGTAAAAAATCTCGTAAATTTGCAGAGGGTAGATGGTTAGAAGATCATATTGATGAATATGTAAATTTATATTGCTTGAATTAATAAATTTACGATACATACTATATTGGTATGTATCGTAACATTTACTATAATTATTCAGACGGAGAGATGGTCTTATACACGTGGGACGCCCAAGGTGTACCGATTACTGAGCGACATACATACCACCCGTATTATTATGTAGATACCGCCAATGAACCAGATGCTTATAGCATATTTGGTGGACCGCTTAAGAAGAGAGTATTTAATAAGCAGTTTGATCGATTAAGATCCATTAAAGATGGAGCAACGAGAATTTATCATAATCTTGGGTGTGAGCAGCAATTTTTAATTGATCACTTCGGTGTTCAAAACGCTACACCAGATTTCATGAAATTTGCACTTCGGGTATTCTTTTTGGATATTGAGGTGTATAGTAAGGGTGGTTTTCCTACTCCAAAAGACGCTAAAGATCGTATTAATTTGATTACCCTGTATGATACGTTAACTAGAAAGTTTTATACATGGGGACTTGAAAAGGATTACGAGCATACTAGATCAGATTTAGTTTATACTAGGTGTGAGACTGAATCGATACTACTAGAAAGTTTTCTTCAATTTTGGGAGAAAAATTATCCGGATGTCTTTAGTGGATGGAATTGCGTAAGAGAAGATCAGAGAGTGTGGTTAAATGATAGAATTACGACCATTAATAAACTATCCGTTGATGATCAATTATATGATAATGGTAGAGTATTGAACCGCGTTAATACCGGTAAGAAGAAGCAGTGTTATTTTGAATCTGAATTTGGACATAGAATATACTGTTCTGAAGATCATAGATTTCCTGTATATTATAAATTTAAGGATGAATATAAATATCCAGCGACTCTTGAACGTAATATAAAAGATGTAACGTTTAATGATATATATGAAGGGAAAGATTTATTAGATTTTTATGTAAAGATTCCTATACGTAAGAATTTAAATATTGGATATAATACAAAACGGGAATGGTTTCAATTACTCGGGTTTGTATATACCGACGGTACGGTAGACGTAAAACGTAAGCATATTAGATATTCGTCGAAGTATAAAGATGTATGTGAAGGTTACACCAATATTGTTAATCTTTGCATGGATAAAAATCTTAGCGGTTCATATGAAGCTGTAAATTCTGATGGCAATTTTTATAAATCTATATCACCATCAGAAGAATTTAATACAGTATGGTTACCTATTATACATAATGGAACAAAAAAAGAGTTAGATGTAGAAGCTCTATCTAAATGCTCGTATGATGAATTTATCAGTTTTATCGCTGGTATGGTTGATGGTGATGGTTGGATAGAGGAGCATGCAATGTGTATTTGTAACTACGAGAAGTATGATATATACGCTCTTAATAATATCTTAGAGTTACTACAATGGAACGGGGTGATTGCTAATAAAACCGGTCATTATGTATCTATTAATGCAATAGATCAAAACCGTGAGTTTATTAATAGAGTTCAAGAAAGATTAATACACACAAACAGAAAAGATAAAATTAACAGCTTGACATGGTTTAATAAGAAAAATACCCCATCAAAGAAAATTAAATGGTATCTGTATGATGATTATTATCTTGTTAGAATTACAGATGTTGTAAAAACTGATGAAATAGTAGAAATGTGTGATATACACACTGAAACGAACTATTTTATATGTAACGGATTAAAAACGCATAATTGTGAGGGGTTTGATATCCCATACATTATCAATAGAATAAAACGAGTATTAGGAGAAAATCATGCTAAGCGTTTATCTCCGGTTGGTGCTATATTCGAAAAACAATTCATGGGATCGTTCGGTAAACCTACTACAAAGTGGGTAATTTACGGTATTTCATGTCTCGATTACATGGAATTATATAAGAAATTCACCATTGAAAAACGCGAGAGTTACAAACTTGATGCTATAGCTGAAATTGAAGTAGGAATGAATAAAGTTAAGTATAAATACGGAAACTTAACCACCTTAGCTGATGAAGATTGGAAAACATTCGTTGATTATAATATTGTTGACGTTGATCTATTGGTACATCTTGATAATAAACTAAACTATATTCAATTAACTAGAAAGTTAGCATATACGGGGTTAACACCATTAGAAGCGGCATTAGGTACCTTATCAGTTGTTACTGGTTGTATTGCATTAAAAGCTTCAGAAGAAGGTAGGGTAATTCCTACGTTTGAAGATGATTTAGAAGGTGAAATTGAAGGTGGGTATGTTCGTGAACCTATTAGAGGTCTACATGATTCAATTGTAAGTTTTGATGCTAATTCATTGTATCCTAATACAATGATTACACTTAATCTATCACCGGAAACTAAATTAGGTAAAATTATAGAAAAAACAGATAACGAGGTTCGTATTCTTAGTATCACCGGTAAAGAGTATTCACTATCACCTGAAAAGTTTATACAATTTATTAAGAGTGAACAAGTTGCTATATCTCGAGCAAATGTAATGTTTACACAGAAAAAACGAGGTTTAGTACCTCAAATTATTGAGAAACTATATAATGAGCGTGTAGAGCTTAAAAAGGAATTAAAAGTTGCTAAGAAGCATCTAGCAACTAGTGATAAAGGATCTGATGAGTATAATAAATGGAAGTCTACAGCTGATCATCTCAATGTTAGTCAGCATACTATTAAGATTCTCATCAATAGTATGTACGGATACTGGGGTAATCGTTTTAGTCCGTTAGGTGATACAGACCTTGCGAGAAGTATTACGTTAACTGGTCAAGCGGTAGCGAAAGAGGCGGCAGCAATTAGTGAGCGGTTCGTACGAGATGTATATAAAGTTGATACAAAAATGCCTATAGTAGTGGGAGGTGATACGGATTC
>ERZ795059.742-NODE-742-length-39785-cov-8.283463_pt1 | contig 39785 bp, 32 predicted proteins | sample MGYA00375143_ERZ795059 | MGnify/ENA primary metagenome ERZ795059 (study PRJEB30188, sample SAMN05720168) | activated sludge metagenome | isolation source: Anaerobic digester | place: USA | collected 2015-01-07 ... | reverse complement strand
ATTGTTCCCACTCCGAAGGCTGAAGAAAAGCGACTATATTTGAAGCCTCAATAATTAATCTTTGTTTAAGCATCAGAGTTCTTGAGGCAAGTTACTCGGATAGTGAAGCATCTCTATACTACTCCAGGCATGGCTTCGTTAAATCCACATTCTTCAAAGTTGTGTACGCATTCTGTTTAGAATGTTAGCACTAGAACATACAAGAGCAAATGGATTACCGTATTATCGCATCCGGAAGTTTAAAATCAATATCGGGTTGTTAGTTTAATGGCAAAACAATAGCTGATTGGGTTCGAGCCCCACCCTTCTACCTGGGTAGTTTAACCTGGTTAAAACCGCTATGTTGCATTGTTCGATTCGGTGCACAACCACTTTCTGGTTCTGAGATGTTTAAAACGATTTCAGAACCAGAAATATAAAATCAATTAGCTTTGATGATTCACTAAAACAAACTCCATTGAAATACATGCTGATTATACTAGGTGCCTTAGCATTACTATTTGTTCTGTTCATTATCAGTTTTTTCCTACGGGTAGGTAAGCCGGTCAATGCCGCTCTCTCGGATTCCTATTATCACCATGCATGGAAAAATAAAATCATCTATTCGCCCATGGGTAACTGGTTTGAACTGGGTTATGAAGAAACGAATGCAGATCCTCAAACCTTTACCGTGCTCGCACAAAATTATGGCAAGGACAACAAATCTGTTTTTTGGCGTGGCTTTGAACAGGCTGTGGACTATGCCAGTTTTTATGTAGACGAACACGGAACTCCGAAAGATAATTTTAAAGTGTATTATGATGATCACTATCAGGATTCATTACTGATAGTGAAGGGTGCTGATCCTAAAACATATCGACCCTACACACTGACCACAGATCAATACGCACAGGCGTGGTATCGTGATGATTATTTATTTTTTGTAGAGGGAGAAAAAGTTGATGTTGATGCAAAAACGTTTAAAAGAATTAATAATTCACTCGGCATTGACTCGCAAGCGGTGTATAGCATTGTCAGAAACGAATTGATGTCTTCTGGTCCAGGTGCTGTAATAGTGACAAAGCGAGCAGTAAATCCAGGTGGAGTAATTCAAGCCCTATCCACTGACTATGGCCGTGTTGGCAATAGTATTATTCTCTCGAATTGGAAAAATGATTTTGCCATGCTGACTTTTAAAACGATTGATTCAGTTGTGGTAATCAACGAAAGAAATCTTTCTGTTGATGGTGTGTTGGTAAGTGATGGGAAGATTATTCCGGAATTTGATGTACGTACTTTTGAAGAGATCGATCGAGATCATTTTAAAGACAAAGCACATATCTATTATGATGGTTTACTTATCAGCGATGCAGATGTTAATACATTCAAAGTGTTGTCAGAAGAGTATGCCAAAGATGCAAAGCATGCCTTTTATAAAAACAAGATCCTGTCGGGAGTAAACACAGCGACTTTTAACTTTGCATTCAACACCGAAATTGCCAGCGATGGAAATTTATCTTTTAAGGATGGGGAGTTGATCGAAAAGAAAGGTCAATAGAATAAACTGTTTGATTATTTTGTCTGCTTTATTTCCGAGGAAATGGAAAATACAACTCGTCATCCCCAAGCCTTGTCACTACCCAGTTGTTGGTGAGCTTACGCGCAAGGCTAACGCGCAACACCAACAAAGGCAGTTCGCGACACTTTATAGGGTACTTTGAATTAATGTCAGAGTCGTTAGTTGTCGTGTAAAGCCCGGTCTATTAAGATAGCTCTTATTGGAAATTCGCACAATCATGATAACAATCATTACGCGTAGAATTTATTGTCATTAAAATGTCAGATGGTCCATCGTAGTTTTAGGGTACAAAATGAGTTCTTACAGTCGGTTGGTTACTTTGGTGTTCTGCTGAATGGTGTTTGAGGTGGTGAGTTAGCTCAATCAATAACACAACTTCTGGTTTAGCTGGCACTGAAAATTTCAGTTGACGAAAAGAATGCACTTGCGACACATACAAAGTATTGCGAACTCAGTTCATAAAATCGCCAAATCAAAAGTGTTATGGAAACGAAAACAATCAATTCAAAATGTGTAGTTGCAATTTTGATTCTCTGGTCAATGGGGTTTACTTCTGCTGGCCAGGAGCTTAATCTAACCATTGAACCCGCAACATTAAATCTGAATTCATCAAACACCTTTACCATCATCAATACGGGTACAAACCCCTTGCCGTACACCATTGAAGCCAATACTTCTTTTCGCACATCCCACTTCAATCAACTGACAACATGGAATGAAGAGCCCATCAGTGCCGGACCAGCAGACACTGCAGCTATTCCCAATAATGCTAAATGGACAACCGAAATTGCATTTTCTGATGATTTTAATGAATCCATACTTACCTATAGTTTATATAGTCCAATGGGACCTGGAAGTATGGGAACAGGAAACATTAATGGGGAAGTTGGATGGGCAAGCGAACGAGATAATTGGGATTGTGTCCGTCCTTATCCTCACATCATCGCATCCTATTTACGCGGCCGCGCTGATGGAAGCGGAATTCCTTCCGGAGTATTTTCACCGAAGGCTGTTACGGGTACCGAAAATATATCGTCCATTTCAATGGATGTCAATTTCGATTATTCATCCGGCAGTACGTGGCAGTTCATTCCTCAGTCGACCAACACGAATCTGGTCGTCACACGTCTACAGATTAATCCGGACCATACGTTACAGGTACTCGTGAAAGATGAGTTTGAAAATGCATCATTTCAACGCATCCTTACCGAATTGCCGCTGGGCGGATTTGCCTTAAGCATGGAAGTAGATCGTAAAACTTCTGTGTTTACTATTTTTTTTAATGGGTTAAAAGTTTTTACAGGTAGGGGATTCTCAAATAGTATCAGTCAAATGGCGATGATTACGTTAAATGAAAAAGCAGGATCTGCTTTGTTCTTCAATGGTTTTTTGACGCATAGTTTGCTACCCGGAAACGACTTTGTCATCAATAGCTGCAGCTCACTCATATTGGTTTATGAAGATTTCGATTACAATGGGAAGAGCAAAATTAATGGAACGCTTCAATCCGGTGAATCGCTAACAAGGCAACTCGATTTTTCTGTTTCCGACCTTAGTCCAGGCATCTATCGAGATTCTATTAAGATTTCTACCAACGAATCCGATCAACCCGTTGCATTTCTACCCTACTCCATCACGCTCGAAAATCCATATGAAATGCCGGGCGATTATCATTTTACTTCAGTTGCCCCAATGACTTTGACGTACGACACTCTGGAAGCTACCGTTTACAAAGGAGACTCTGCCATTATTCATCTTAACCTTAATAATTCGTCCACCGTTGAGCAATCAGTTTATTTTCCTGATGCAATTCAAAACCCATCTGGTTACCGGGCCTTCTCAAGGGGATCGCAAAATTTTCAATGGAAAGACATCTCATCAACCGGAACAGCACTAACCCTGGGCAACGATGATTCACAAGTTGTAGAAATACCTTTTAGTGGATCAATCACGATAGGTTCAAATGGTTATATGATATTTGGCACTACCCGAGCTGATGATCCTGATAATATGCCGATGTATGACACGTACCGATATTTGTATAATACCCTTGCGCCTTATTGGGATGATCTTGCTCCGGATGATTCATCTTCAATAAAATATCAAACGATTGCTGATGAGTTTATTGTTCAGTATACCAACGTTCTGATTAACGGTACACTTATCCGGAACACGTTCCAGGTGATACTAAACAAAAACGGAGTCATTAAATTTCAATACCTACGCATGAATGACCGACAATCGGCAAACATAGGTTTCGCTCTGGATGAATATTATGAAGCGATCGATCTTGCAGGGAATGAGCCATTCGTTTCTGATAGCCTCGCAATTTTATTCCATCCCGAAGCAACCCAGATTATCTATGATTCAAATGCGGAATATCAAACCTATTCAATGTATCCATGGATTGAGTATCCTTCAGCCTTTGGTGAAGTCGTAGCTCCGAACAGTAATCAGCAACTTGATATAAAATTATCGACCACTGTTCTAATGGGATATCCCGGTGAGAGTTTGCCTGTCGGTATCACAAAAGGCTATATCTTTTTACTAGGCCATCACTATGCAGGTGATGATTATCAAGGCTGGGACACTTATGATGCTGGTGCATTTGTATTACCTGTAAAGCTTACTGTACTCGACAATCCTCCTCCGGTGACTGACCCGGTTCAAGCTGTCTCCCTATTCGAGGGTGAATCGAAAATTATCGTTATAAGCGCTACTGATCCGAACGATACACAGATTACTATATCGCTGGATAGCCTTCCTGATTTTATAACCTTACTGCAATCTCAGGATGGATCAGTAGAATATAAAATCAATCCTGAGATTGGCGATGCTGGCGAATTCACGCTTCTGATTAGCGCAAAAGATCCGCATGGTGCAGTGGATGTTGATACGCTTCATCTTTCCGTTAGTCTAATAAATGCTGTAGTCAATTTTAGCCTTATCGATTTTAAAACGGGGGCCATAGTCTCTACTTTCGATCAACAACTAACGCTCGATGTTGCCGATCCTGATCTTGAGAATTATACCATTCAAGCGAACATTGCAAGCGAAGCAGGTAGCGTCAAATTCAGTCTCGATGGTCATAAAATAAATATCGACAACTCACTGCCTTTTGCAATCAACGCATGGGCATTGCCTGTATTAAGTCCGGGTTCGCATACACTGGTGGTTCAAAGCTTTTCTAAAAACAATGCCAAAGGTGCTCTGAACGATACGAAGGAAGCTTACATTATTGTGATGAATTCATCTACTATAACTTCTTTCCAAATAGCAGATCGCAATGGAAACAAAATAAGAGAGCTCGTTGATGGCGATAGCATTTATGAAGATCAAGCTCAGTTCAACGATTATAATATTGTCGCCAATGTCAGCATACCCACGATTCGAAGTGTGAAGTTTATACTCAACGGCATAACAGCACGAATAGATAATCGCGCTCCTTATGCCATCAGCGGAAAGGCAAATGGAAAAGATACTTTCTGGAATGCTGATCCGGGTGTATACACACTAACCGCCATCCCGTATATGAAATACTATGCGTGGGGACCTGAAGGATCGAGCCGCACGGTTCATTTTACTATTATCAACAGTACACAAAATTCTCCAGGCTTAGCCACAACAGCGAGACTACAATCCGATATTGGAAACGCTGCTGTTAACGAAGCACAAATGTCACTTTACCTTTATCCGAATCCGGTAATCGATGAACTCAATATTTCATTGAGCAACATCACTGAAGGTCAGTTTATATTGAAGATTATTAATCTCAACGCACAGGTGATGTATATACGCGAAGGAAATGCACAGACTATTCAGACGATTAGTATCAGCACCACCCAGCTGGGGCTTAATAGTGGTGTATATTATATTCAACTGATTGGCTCGAATGGTTTTAGTGACGTGAGAAAATTTATAAAACAATAACAGCATTTAGAGCAGGGCCCTTCGTAAACCGAATTGAATGATGTCTCCACCCTGTGGGATTTTGAGAAAGTTGAAGCACTATTAATATTGCAACTTTTTTTGTTGAGACATCAAGTTCTTGATGCAAGTGACTTTGGTGGGGGAGAAGAGCGCTCCTAAGAGAAATTACTTACCTCTTTCCATGCAACCTTTTGGGAAATCGGGAGTATTTCAGATTCAACACTCGCCCCATGCTTAGAAATTATTTGTTAGTAACCTTTCGAAGCCTTCGGAAAAACGGCTTCTACTCTTTTATTAATATCTCCGGTCTCGCCATTGGCATTACGTGCTCCATTCTAATACTTCTTTGGGTCGCGGATGAAACGTCATTCGATAAATTCCATCCCAAAGCCGATCGTCTCTACCAGGTTTGGGTAAATGCTCACTTTGACAACAAAATTAATTCATGGAATTCGCTGCCGCTGCCCACACATGAGGCTTTGAAAACTGCCAACGCTAATATCGTCCGTGCGCTGGTAACGGACTGGGGTGGCGATCATCTTCTGGCCGTAACAGAAGATAAGCGCATGAGCAAACGTGGTTTTAATGTCAGCGAAGAGTTTCTGGAAATGTTTCAGTTTCCGCTGATCGCTGGTAATGCCGAACAAGTGCTCGATGATGCCGCGAATATTGTCATCACCGAGTCAACAGCAAAGTCCTTATTTGGTGATGAAGACGCGATGGGAAAAATCATTCGTGTCGATAATCAACATGATCTTAAAGTAGCAGGTATATTAAGAGACATTCCTTCCAATTCATCGTTCCAGTTTGATTTTCTTTTGCCCTATAAACATTGGCATAATACCAGCGACTGGGTGAAACGCAATGAAACCAACTGGGGCAATTACTCTTTCCAGATCTTCGTAGAACTGAACAATTCAAAAAATAAAGCAGATGTTGAAAATGGCATTCGCGACATGCTCGAGAAGCACGGTGAAGACAAAGAGATGAAACACGAATTCTTTCTCTACCCTTTGCTGCGCTGGCGATTGTACTCCAACTTCGACAACGGTGTTGAGCAAGGAGGTATGAGCGATTACGTGCAACTCTTTAGTATCATCGCGATATTTATTATTGTGATTGCCTGCATCAACTTTATGAATCTGGCTACAGCAAGAAGTGAGCGAAGGGCACGCGAAGTAGGTATAAGAAAGAGTGTCGGGTCCAGGCGATGGGAATTAATCTTTCAGTTCATCGGTGAGTCGGTCATTATTGCATTCATTTCTTTTGTCATTGCTGTACTGGCGGCTCAACTGCTTTTGCCTGCGTACAATACGCTGGTCGATAAAAAATTATTTATTGATTATGCCAGCAAAGAGTTCTGGTTGTTCTCGTTGGGATTGATTTTGCTGACGGGAACGGTAGCGGGAAGTTATCCGGCATTTTATCTCTCTGGGTTTCAACCGGTGAAAGTATTGAAGGGCAAACCTACCGTTGGAAAAGGTGCCAGTCTGCCCCGAAAAATTCTGGTGACGTTGCAATTTGGTTTTTCTATTTTGTTGGTCATCTCCATGTTTGTGATCTACAACCAGATTCAATTAGCGAAAGGTCGCGATATCGGTTATTCGCAGGAGAACTTGATTACTGTACCGCTCAATAAAGATTATCACGATAATTTAAAACATCTCAAGGTAGAACTGCTGGCATCGGGCGCGGTGGAGTCAATGGTGAGGGTGAACAGCGCGATCACGGATGTTAACTCAAATAATTTTGTTGGCTGGCCCGGCAAACCTGATGACTTAAAAGTAATTTTTACCACGATCGTTACGGATTATGACTGGGCTAAAACCATGGATGTGAAAATGCTGGAGGGGCGTGACTTTTCGGAAGACTTCAAGTCGGATAGCATGGCGATCATTGTGAACAAAGCAGCGGTAAAGCTCATGGGTATGAAAGATCCGATCGGCACTCAACTGGATCTTTGGGATAAGAAACGCACGCTCATTGGTGTGTGCGATGATGTTCTCATGGGATCGCCTTATGAAGAAGTGAAACCCATGTTCGCGGTTCTCGATGATTGGTGGGGCTCTATTTCTATACGCTTGAATAAGACCGATGATCTTCCAGCCTCGATCAAAATTGTAGAAAACATTTTCAAGAAGTACGGACCTGCCTATCCATTTGAATACACCTTTGTTGATGTGGAGTTCCAGAAGAAATTCACAACCATTAATTTAACCAGTAAGCTTGCCAGTCTCTTTGCTGTTCTCGCGGTGATTATTACTGGTCTTGGTTTATTTGGCCTCGCAGCATTCACTGCTGAACAACGCACGAAAGAAATTGGTATTCGAAAAGTTCTGGGTGCTTCGGTCCCTGGTCTCGTAAATCTGATCTCGAAAGACTTTTCTATTATGGTGATTGTGGCCTTTGCATTTTCTGCCCCATTGTCATGGTGGTTGATGACGCAATACCTTGAACGGTACACCATCCGCACGTCTATTGCCTGGTGGATATTCCCGCTCACAGGTGTTATCGCGCTGACGTTCGCCTTGTTGATTGTAAGTACGCAGGCGTTGAGGGCCGCACACTCGAATCCTGTGGATTCATTGAGGAATGAATAGGATTAAAATCCGACTCTCAAATTTCCTGTGATCGGTAAAACAAAAATGCCCTAGGAGATATTTCCTAAGGCATCTAAAGTGATCGCGCTGGAACAAGGACATTCGTGTCAATCAGCATTAAAAAATACTCATTTTAAGCCGGAGTGGCCCTTTTAGTACCAATCAATATCATGTGATACTGATAAATAAACATTCCGGTGTTAAAATTCGAGAAGTATTACCCTGAACTGATTCATATTTATCATTTTAGAAGTTCAGATAACTATTCGCACTTCCACGGCCGCCTCTTAATTCATTTGCTTCTTAAGGAAGGTTATAACTTTATTCCGAATATCGTCTGCATCAAACATCACACCAAAGTGTGGCGCATCTTTGACGATGACAAGTTCGTTTTGAACGCCCACCACGTTTAGCCATGAACTCAGTAACTGAGAGTGTTTATTTGAAACAATCTCATCTTTTTCGCCATGAATAATCAGGAATGGTGGATCGTTTTTATCGACATAAGTAACAGGACTCGCTGCCTTTGCCAGATCAGGACGTGACAACGGTGTTGCACCGATCAAAAGACTTTCGGGAGATTTAGGATCATTGCTTCCAGGAAATAATATTAATTCAGCAGGGCCATAAAAATCAACAACAGCTTTGAAGGTGAATGATTTATTTGTTCCTGGCATGAAAAAGTTCTCTACGTTGTTATTCTTTGACAAACCCGTCAATGAGGCTAAGTGTCCACCTGCCGAAAAGCCCATGACCGCAATTCGTTTTTTATCGAGGCCGTATTTGTCTGCATTGTCCACTAGAAAAGAAATGGCGCGATTGCAGTCTTGTATTTGTGAAGGAAAAATCGCTTGCGTTGCAAACCGGTAATCGATAGAGGCTAGTGCAAAACCACTGCTAACTATTTCTGCCACCGTTTTTTTCATGTAACCAATATCTGCATACTTATCATTGCCTAACCAGCCACCGCCATGTATGAAGATCACCAGTGGTACGTGGCCATTTGCGTTTGGTGGCAGGTAGATATCAAGCAAGTGCTTGGCTAATGTATCATTGTTGTAGGCTATATCTCCGTGCAAAGTAGTGCCCCTGGGAAATATATCGATGACGGGGTTGGATTGTGAAACAGCGGTAGTCGATACTACCAATGAAAGAGAAACGATAGCGTAAAAAATTCGATGGATCATACTTGTTAGAATGTTAAAATAAATAGATCAGTTTTAATTGTCATTTTGATATTGCTCATCGCTCACTTTTTCCATCCAATCCACAACTTTTCCATTCAGTTCCTCTTGCGTGGCAATATGTGTCATTGCCATTGTTGCCGATGCTCCATGCCAATGCCTTTCACCTGGAGCTATCCAAACAATATCACCAGGTTTAATTTCTTCAATCGCATCGCCTTCCCGTTGTACCCACCCGACACCGGATATAACAATAAGTGTTTGTCCAAGTGGATGTGTGTGCCATGCTGTTCTTGCACCCGGTTCGAAGGTTACTTCCGCTGCACCAGCACGTCTATGTCCATTTGGTTGAAATAGGTAATTAATGCGAACCGACCCAGTAAACCAATCTTCCGGGCCTTTGACGGATGGTTGAGAACCTAATTTAATAATTTCCATTTGTTTAGTTGTTGGATTTATACTGCTCATCTGTAACGGACTCCATCCATGTGACAAACCCGTTTTCCGTCTTTGGCAAAATATACATTTGCGTAAGACTGTTATATTCAGTTGCGCCATGCCAGTGCCTTGTATTTGCCGGAACCTTAATGACTTCACCCTTTTTCATCGTTTGCCTTGGCTGTCCTTCCAGTTGATGATATCCTTCACCATCGAGTACAATTAGAATTTGCCCGCTTGGATGTAAGTGCCAGTTTGATCTTGCACTTTTTTCGAAATAAACATTTCCCACAAGTGTATTGTAGATAGAATCATTTGCGACTAAACCAAAGTTGTAAGCTTTGCCTGTGAAATTTGTTGCCGGACCCAATTCACCCTTTGGAAAAATTGTTTCATCAGAAGAACCCGATTCTGATTGTTGGCTTTGACCTTTGTCATTGCAGCTAATCAGTGTGACCAGCAATAACAAGACAGTGATGGAATTAATAAGTTTGTGTTTCATCGTTGAGTTTTAAGTTTATCATTTGCTGGGCAGCTCAAACGTGACCGTCACGTTACCAGAACCTAGTGCCTGCGAGAGACCGTTCGGGTTTTCGATTTTTCCAAGCCTTGTGTAGCTATAGGACGTGTTGAATGTCTTATAAAACAATACCAGCGTATTCGAACCCCAAAGCATTAAATCTCCTGAGTTGATTGTATTAGGGTTAGAGGCATTAGCTGGTAGACTAGTTGAAAAATCAAAGAACTTTTCATTGCTGTTGAGATCCTTCATGCTAATGGTTAGGGGCAACATGTTTTTAAATTCGGTTGCCGCAGCATTCGATTCGAGTATTGCTGTAAAATGGTTATCGCCTATCGTTATCTTTATTGTATCCTTCATAAGTTCTGATGTTGGAGGTGTAGTGTCAGAAACGCTGTTTTCAAGTAACACGGTATTTTCGCTCGTGCAACCGCCCCAAACGATCAAAGGCAAGTTGAATATAATGATACTTGCTGATAACTTCATGATCTTGATCATTTCAATATTTGTTAATGTTTAAGCTTGTTATGAAATTGTCTGAGTCGTACTTGCTTATTTTATAGTTCCTGGGATGTCGGACGAAAAATAATTTCATTGATATCGACATCTTCCGGCTGACTGATGGCGAACGCAACTACACGAGCGAAACTATCTGAACTAATTCCAACAGCTCCCACGTAATCTTTATTTGCTTGCTGAACATCTGCCTCGGTAATATGCTCTAGCAACTCTGTTTTAACAGCGCCTGGGCAAACTATCGTTGTACGGATATTATAAGGCTTCACTTCCATCCGTAAGCCTTCAGTCAATGCGCGCACTGCAAATTTGGTAGCTGAATAAACCGCAGAGCCGTTAAATATTTTATGACCCGCTACAGAAGAGGTGTTGATGATCTGACCTGACTTCTGCTGTTTCATGTGAGGCAGAACTGCGGCAATTCCATTGAGCACGCCTTTGATATTAACATCAATCATCTTATCCCACTCATCAACATTAAGCCTGTCCATTGGTGACAGTGGCATGATGCCTGCGTTATTAAGGATCACGTCAACCCGCCCAAATTTTTTAACTGCTGAATCGACAAGATTCTTTACCTGATCGCGGTTTGTTACATCCGCTGCGATGGAGAGCGCTTTTCCTCCGTTGTCACGAATCTCTTTTGCGAGCTTTTCAATCCGGTCAGCTCTTCTTGCGCCAAGTACTACCGTTGCGCCAAGCGCTGACAAATGCTTCGCTGCTGCTTCGCCCATACCACTACTTGCGCCTGTAATGACTACTACTTTATCCTTTATATTATTTTCCATTAATGCGTTAAGTTATATTTGAGTTTATCTTTTTGTTGAGTGTTAATGCAATCGCATGACGCGGATTGCTTTATCGACTTTCTTCCAGAGTTGTTTTGCTTTTTGTCGACTCAACATTTAAATGCGTCTTGAAGAATTCTTCGAGTCTATTAAAAGGGATGATATCAACGTTATCATACAGGTCAACATGAACTGCTTTAGGAATGATAATCAACTCTTTTGGCTCCGCTGCTGCCTTGTACGCGTCTTCGCTGAAGTAGCGTGAATGAGCATTTTCGCCAGCAATAATTAATACAGGGCGTGGAGAAATTTCTTTTATGTAAGTCAGCAGGGGCATGTTCATGAATGACCAAGGATTGGTTGCTGTCCAGGAACTATTTGAATTGATAGAACGGGGATGAAACCCACGTGGTGTTTTGTAATAGTTAAAGTAGTCGACTACAAATTGCGGCTCATTACCAGTAAGTTTCTCGGGTAGATTGCTGGAGCTGGCGGCATACGATCCCTTCTCGGCATCTTTCCAACGTTGTTCTCCAAGCCGCTCAAGAGTTTGGGTACGTTGCTCTGGAGTAAGTGCATCGTAGTATCCATTCGCCATTACACGGCTCATATTGTACATGCTGGTGACAGTAACAGCTTTTATCCGTTTGTCAACTGCGGCAGCATTCAATCCCATCCGGCAAATCGACAGATACCAATGATACCAATTCTGTTTCTGTCAATATTATTTTGCAGTCCAAGAAAGTCAACTGCTGCACTGAAATCTTCCGTGTTGATATCAGGTGATGCAACATTTCGTGGTTCACCACCGCTTTCGCCTGTGTAAGAAGGATCAAACGCAAGCGCGGCAAAACCTCGCTCTGCCATGTTTTGCGCATAGAGCCCAGATGATTGTTCCTTGACCGCGCCAAACGGCCCACTGATGGCAAGAGCGGCCAAAGATTTTCCTCCTGCATTTCTAGGAAGGCCTGCCTGCCGGACAGGCAGGTATAGATCTCCTGCAAGCTGAATTCCGTACCGGTTTATAAAAGTTACTTTTTGGCGAGTGACCTTGTCACTCAATTGGAAAGTATATTGTTCTCCTTGATTTTCTTTGTTCATAGTTTCCTTCTTTTGGTTTGAAACTGCGCGTTGATCTTGTGAATGGGCTTGTCCTATAATCAGTAGTGACAAAGCCGCTAAAGTGGCTATTGCTTTCATGCTTTTTTATTTGATTTACTTATACAAAGCTGGCGCAGTTGGAGCGCTTTTGGTTAAAGGAAATCAAACCAATCATTAAGATTTTCAAACCTATTTGTCTGCCAGATTATAAAGAGTGTTTCATTACACGCTAAAAAAGCCTTTTTTGTGGATCACCGAGTATTGCCGCAATACCTCGCTTGCAATTTGCCGCATGGCGACTGACCTGTCACTGGACTGAAAACATAGGTAAGTTGAATTTCGTAAGTTTGATAATCTTAATAGAAAGATTGAATTTCTTATTTTCCAATCGTGTTAAAAGGAAGAGATTTGTGCTCGAGAATTAAAGTAAGGTGAGCATGATTTTCAGAGCGATAAAAAAGGCATGTGCATGGATCTGCAAGCAGGATTCGTTTCCAGATTTTCAGAAATGAAATTGACACTTAATTAAAGGCATTGTTATGGAGAAAGGTAATGAAAGATCAGTCTCGACTTTTAACAGCGAGCTTAAACTCAAAGGCTTTAACGCCTTCCAGATTGAAGACGATTCGAATGGTGTCAGAGAATATAGTCGAAAAGATTTTTACAAGATCTGCTTAACGACCGGAGAAAGTATTATTAACTACGCTGATCGGAGCTTCGTTATGAAGGGCACGATATTGTTCTTTGCTAACCCCAATGTTCCCTATTCATGGGAGACAATTTCAAGAAGTTACGTAGGGTATACGTGTTTGTTTTCGGAAGATTTTTACAAACCATCAGACCGTACGGAAAGCTTACAGCAGTCATCCCTCTTCAAAATTGGAGGAACACCAATCTTCCCGATTTCTGAGGAGAAGCGTGAATTTCTGAATGGAATCTTTCGAAATATGATCACCGAACAAAGTACCAGCTATGCGTTCAAAGATGATCTAATTCGAAACTATGTGAATCTTATTATACATGAAGCTTTAAAGCTTCAGCCCGCTCAAGACTTCGACCAGGTCAAGAATGCATCGCATCGGATCACAAATGTTTTCCTTGAGCTACTCGAAAGACAATTCCCGATCGAGAGTAAAGATCGTCCACTTCAATTACGCACCGCGCAGGACTATGCCAGTAATTTGAATTTGCATGTCAACTACCTGAACAGAGCCGTTAAGGAAACAACAGGAAAATCTACAACAACGCATATCAGTGAACGTATTGCAAGTGAAGCAAAAGCATTACTTCTGCATACGGATTGGAATGTAGCGGATATTGCGTACGCACTTGGTTTCGAGTACCCGACTTATTTCAATAACTTCTTTAAACGTATAACAGGTACCAATCCTATGTCGCTCCGACCAGCGGAAGTTTAATAGAAATAAAACATTTTAAAGATGTCTCAGAATATTTTTCAGAGAATGCTTGCCGGAGGTATAATTCGAAACGATGAAATGGGCGAAGCATGGGAAGTCGTATCCCGCACACAAAAATTATCGGTAGCTCTTAATGCATCACCAACCATTGATGAAATGCGTGAGCGCTTGAGTGAGATTATAGATTCTCAGATTGATAAGAGCTCAACCATATTTATTCCTTTCCATACCAACTTCGGACAACACATAAAGATCGGTAAGAATGTTTTTATCAATCACGCCTGTAGTTTTCTTGACATGGGAGGCATAACGATTGAAGATGATGTACAGATCGGACCAAGAGTTAACCTGATCACAGAGAATCATCCCGTAGATCCTTCGAAAAGAAAACAACTGGATTTAAAATCGGTTCACATAAAACGAAACGTTTGGATAGGTGCAGGAGCAACGATATTACCAGGTGTGACTGTAGGTGAAAATTCTATTGTGGCCGCAGGTGCAGTGGTGAACAAGGATGTTCCTGCAAACACAATTGTTGGGGGAATTCCTGCTAAAATGATTAAGCAATTAGATGTTTTAGGTGGGCACTAATTTCCTTCAGCCTTGGCTGTGATGTTTGTGATCCCAATTGGGATCACATGAGTATCATCACTTTGAAAAGGTTTAATTCTACCTTAGAAGTGACGCTATTTGTGATACTCATTGATACCCATTTCCGAATTTTGGCAATCGGTGTTAAAACGAAAATAAAAAAGCCTCAGATTTTTAGATCTGAGGCTTTAGTGTGATCCCGCTGGGATTCGAACCCAGGACCCATACATTAAAAGTGTATTGCTCTACCAGCTGAGCTACGGAATCTTTTCTTCTGGCTTGCTTTGTTTCTTTCCGAATCTAAATCTCTACGTTCTTGCCTGTTTAAAGGGCTTTTCCGTAATTGAGGTCGCAAAGGTAACAGGATAAAAAAAATATGCAAAGACGTGTTATAAAAATTCTCATCATTCTTGCGATTAGTTTTTTTGGCTCTGATCAGTTTGCCTCTGCTCAGGTTTTGGGCTACAGATTAAAACAAGCTGATTCGCTCTTTCAAGCCAAACGTTACGTACAATCTCTAGAGCATTACGAAACTATTTTAGAGCAAAAACAATACACGCCTTCCATGTTATTAAAGATGGCGTTCATTCATGAAGGCCTCGGGCGCATTGGCCCTGCTCTTTATTGTCTGAATTTATATTATACGCGTACGCATGATCAGGCTGTGAGTGATAAAATGGAAGAACTGGCAGCAAAATTTAGTCTTAAGGGTTATGAATATTCTGACCGGAACAAAATATTCTCTTTGTATCAGCAATACTCTCTATACATTTCTTTTGCTTTGATTGCAATCGCCATCTTTTTGATGAGTCTCGTTTTATTTTTGAGACGAAAGAAGAGCCATTTATTATTTCCAGCTTCCGTGTTGGTGGTGATCCTCATTGGTTTCATGGTTCATGTAAATGTGGGTCAGTTTTTTTCTACCGGAATTGTTTCCAGTCCACATACCTATGTTATGGCAGGGCCATCTCCTGGTGCTGATGTTATTACAGTGCTGGAAGAAGGACACCGCTTTACGGTATTGGGTAGAAAAGATGTGTGGTTAAAAATTAAATGGAACGGAGCGAATGCTTTTGTAAAGGAAAATAATTTGCTAATGCTTTAGCCACATAATTCTTTGCCACAGATTCACTGATTTTGAATTCTTTTGTGAGGCAGCATTTATAAATTGATGCAGTGATGAAAGAAATCCGAAAAGAAAATTTTTACTACTCGCGAACTGTAATCATCCCTTTATATTCTTTATCGCTATAGGTAAGTAAATAGAAGTAAACGCCACCGGCTTCGCCATCCGCATACCATCTGAAATCACGGTTATCACTTGAGTATACTTTCTTACCCCAGCGGTTGAAGATTTTAATATCTACAAAACGGCCGGTACAATTATCTTTTGGCAGAATGGAAACCAATTCGTGTGTTGTTTCATCTTCTTTTACCATGGCAAAGAATGCATTCCAATCATCACCATTCGGTGAGATAAAATTAGGAGGTATAAAATCAGCATCACTACCGTCAACATCGCGCACGGTGACAGCAATTTTTATGGTGTCTCCTTTTGAATTGAAACACTTGTCGTCAATCACCCGAAACGTAAAGTCGTAGTCATTTTTGTAAATGTTGTTTTCAAAAACGGAGCAATCGGGAAGCCACGTAAAGGTTGTGTTGGCAATTCCATTTCCTTCAGCAGGCGCAAAGATGTAGCCGGTTGGCGATACATTACCTGTTGCTTCTATGAGTTCCACGCGTACTTTATCTTTTTCAGGATTAAGGTCAGCGTCTGTGCCAATGAGACTTAATGAAATCTGCTGACCAAGAAAAATACTTATAGAGTCGCCATTCAATGGCACGGTTTGACTTGTACTAGTGATGAGTAAATCAGGTTTACTGTTATCGGGTGGTTCAAGTTTAACGATAACATTTAAGGTATCCGCTTTATAGAACCGGCATTTGTTTGCATTGTCGACTACAATAAATTCAAATTCAAATTCATCTTTTACGTTCAGGTTTACTTTATCGCAGGCAATGTTCCAATTGAAAGGGGATGATACATTTCCATTGTCCTGATCACCTGGAAAGGTAATGTTGTAGTTGCTGATGTTGAAATCTTTCCCTTTTACACCTAAAATCAGAAAGTCGTTGTCACCATCGGCACCCAATACATTGAAGCGAAGCGTTTCATTTACCTTACGTGTGATGTTATCTATGATCCTTTCATTGGCAACAGGGGTAAGGTCAGTATCAATAAACGGATCTATGTTGCCCGGTAGTTTTACATTCAACTTAAAAATCATCGTATCCGGATGAGCAAATTTGCAGAGGTCGCCATCTTCAATTAATATTTTAATTTCAAAATTGGTTTTGTGCGTGAAGTCATACACATCGCATCGCGTGTCCCAGACTAGTTGAGCAAGGTATTCACCATCTTCATTTTTAGTTTGTGTTAGCGTCATCCCAACATCAGGAGGATTAAATCCATCCGTAAAGATGGCAACTGAAATCGGATCGCCTTCATCGTCAACTCCACGAATGGGCCATGTTGCTATATCTCCTTCATTTAGTAATTGCGTGATGTTGGGCGTTGTAAAGCGTGCGTTTGAATTTGCGGGAGGTTGAATGTTAACCGTAATCTTTAAGGTATCCGAAAGGGGTAAGCTGCATGCATCATCATACGCCACGATACCAATTTGAAAAGGCCCCTCTACATACGGACATTCTTCAAAGCAAATTTGAAAATTGACTGTGCTTCCATTGATGAGTAATGCGCTTGTAATAGCCGGAAGTATTCCTTTAATATCTTTTTTGAAACTTAACGGAATGGCTTTGATTTTTACGTTTTCAGCAAATCCATCACCGGGTTTTAATGCATCCGGATCGGAAATCTGAACTTCAATACACCGGTTGGCATCGTCCACAGTGTTACTAAAGGTAACGGTCATATTTTCATCAAAAGTGAAATTGGCATCGGTTAATCTTTTGCCCATAATATTAGGAGCTTCAGCTTCAGGGCAACGATCTACCACCAGCATTTGAAAGTCGCGTCTCACTTCTCCAATCTTAATCCCTTCTCTGAATTCTTCACACTTCACGGCAAATACATATAGACCTTGTTTCGTAGGAGTAGCCGTAAGAAAACCATCGGTGCTGATTTTTAAATCCGGATTACCATCAAGGATATTATTGAGACCAAACGGATTTTTCCAGGTAACTGGCGGATAAGGTGCTGGTAATAGGGGAGGAAGAGGCTCTACCGTATGCGTACTAAGAGGTGTCGCCAATGTGTACACCAGTGAATCACCGTCATCATCCTCACCGGCAAAGTCAACATAGTATACTTTAAAAGGACAAGCATAGTCATTGAGCGGAGGGAATAATCTGGGTGTGGAATTGATAAAGGGTTCACCATTTTTTACAACCGGAGGGAACTCCAGGTAAAAAGTTTGTCCTGCGGCTAGTCCGCCTGCATTCGGGTCCTGACTAAAAATATTGGTGATGGTATAGTTTCGGCAGCAGCGTTCCCAAATAATATAATAACCACCCGGATCACTGTATTGTGCATCTGAAAAGAACTCGACAGTTGTGTATACTAGTTTCTCTGTTTGGATTTCACCGTTTGAACATTCTGGTTGTGTGTATTGAACATCAGATGACGAAGGACTTCCAAAGAATACATTTTGTACAAACTGATTGTCGCGTTTGCGAAAAATGGCAGCGGTAATGTTGAAATCTTTCGCTCCGGGACTTCCGTTCAGTTTATCAAAATAGAGGATTAAGTTGATGCGATAGGAATTGCCATTGATATGACGAATTTCAAATTCACCTCCAACGATGTGCGACCCCAATACAGGTACCGCAAAAAAGCAAAGCATTATTAGTAAAACTCTCCTCATACCTTCTAACCAGACACGAAAGATAAGGAATCGGTTGGAGGCTAAAAACATCATTATTCTGTATTTTGCGCGCTTTATGAAACGGCCAGGCAAAGAAAGCAACTTCAATTGCCTGACTATCAACATGACTGTTCCATGGGCCCGTTATTTTAGAAAGAATTAGCACATGAAAAAAGGAGACGTAATCGAGGATATTGTAGTTGAAACCATGGCCGCGGAAGGTAAATGTTTGTCGCGGGTGAATGGTTTGGTCTTGTTTATAGAAGGTGCTGCACCAGGAGATACAGTTGATGTTTCATTGACAAAGATTAAAAGCAGTTTTCTGGAAGGGAAGGTAGTTCAGATAAAGAAGCTCTCAACTAATCGTGCTACACCGTTTTGTTCGCACTTTGGTTTGTGCGGAGGATGTTCATGGCAGCATCTTCAATACAGCATTCAACTTACCTATAAGCAACAACAGGTTATTGATAATTTGGAGCGCATCGGAGGTTTAACCCTTCCGACCATCTCTACTATTATTGCTTCGGATAAAATCAAATACTATCGCAATAAGCTTGACTATACTTTTTCATCACATCGCTGGTTAACGTATGAAGAAGTAGCCGATAGAAAAGCAATTGCCTTAAAAGAGGGTTTGGATGAGGTAACTATTCCTGCGGAACCTGCATTGGGTTATCACATGCCGAAAAAATTTGATCGTGTGTTCGATGTGAAAGAATGTTTTCTTCAGCCTGAACCATCGAATGGAATTCGCTTAGCCGTGAAAGATGAAGCCGTAAAAAATAACATTCCGTTTTTTGATTTACGAAGACAAACAGGATTCCTCCGAACGATTACTATTCGTACCGCGAACACAGGCGAGACGATGATCATTCTTCAGGTAACAGAAGATAAAATAGAGTGGACTGAAAAAATTCTGAATCGACTAGAGAAAGATTTTCCACAAATCACTTCCTTCAACTATATCATCAATGCAAAACGCAACGATACCTTTCACGATCTGGATATCATTTGCTGGAAAGGCAATCCCTACATCACCGAGCAAATGCAGAAGCCGGATGGATCGGGAACTTTGCAATTTCGTGTAGGACCAAAATCATTTTATCAAACCAATTCCGATCAGGCGTTTGAATTGTATAAGGTAGCATGGAAACTTGCTGAATTAAAAGGTGACGAGTTAGTGTATGATCTTTACACAGGAACAGGAACCATTGCCAACTTCGTAGCAGGACAAGCAAAGAAAGTAATTGGATTAGAATATGTAGCGGCAGCTATTGATGATGCAAAAGTCAATTCACAGATCAATGGCATCACCAATACCGATTTTTATGCTGGCGATATCAAAGATTTATTAGACGATGAATTTCTTTCGGTTCACGGAAGACCAGATACTATTATTACTGATCCGCCACGTAATGGCATGCACGAAGATGTTTGTAAGATGTTATTAAAAGCCGAGCCGAAGGTAATTGTTTACGTCAGTTGCAATCCAGCTACACAGGCCCGCGATTTAAAAATCCTTTCGGAGAAATATGACATTGCAGCTGTTCAACCTGTCGATATGTTTCCGCATACGACTCATGTTGAGAATGTTGTTCGATTGGTGAGGAGAAGTTAATAGTTAATAGTGAATAGTACATCATGTTGATAACGGGCTGTTCACCATTAACAATTAACTATTAACCTCTAACCGCGCCTAGCTCGCCACTACCAAACACTCGTTATAAAAATTTTTTCTTCATTCTTCTTGAATCCTTCCGTCAAAACTCTCAACATCGTTGTTTGAAATTTTACGGATGCGACAAAAATTATTAAGTGAAGGTGCAAGTGAGCTGAGTTACGAGATCAGAGAGATCGTAAAGAAGGCTGACCAACTTAAAAAACTGGGCCTTACTATTTCGTGGGAAAACATTGGTGATCCTATTCAGAAGAACCACAAACTTCCGCAATGGATTAAAGATGCTATTTCTGATTTAATGAAAGAGGACGATACCTATAGTTATTGTCCTTCGAAGGGAATGTTGGAAACAAGAGAGTTTCTGGCAAAACAAACCAATGCCTTTGGGGGTGTACAGATTACAGCAGAAGACATCTGTTTTTTCAATGGACTTGGTGATGCGATTTCAAAAGTCTATCAATTTATTTCGCGCACCTCGCGCGTCATTGGTCCCTCGCCCGCATACTCTACGCACTCCAGTGCTGAGGCAGCACACGCAGCACACGAACCGATTACCTACAAACTCGATCCGAACAACAAATGGTATCCGGATCTGGATGACTTATACAATAAGGTAAAATACAATCCGAATATTGTCGGCATACTGATCATCAATCCGGATAATCCAACCGGGATGGTGTATCCTTTGGAGACTCTTCAGAAAATTGTTGCTATCGCGAAAGAGTTTAACCTCTTCTTAATTGCCGATGAGATTTACATCAACATTACTTACAATGGAGCACGGGCGTATGCGCTTTCTGAGATCATTGGTGATGTGCCGGGCATTTCCATGAAAGGTATTTCGAAAGAACTTCCATGGCCCGGTGGACGATGTGGCTGGATGGAATATTATAATCGCGATAAGGATAAAGATTTTAATCGCTTCTGTCAGGCATTGGATAATGCAAAGATGATTGAAGTGTGTTCAACCAAACTTCCACAAGTAGTGATCCCGAAAATTTTTGGCGATCCTCGTTTTAAAGTGTATCGAGAAGAGACGAATCAAAACATTGGCAAGCGCAGTAAAATCATAGCCGATATTTTACGCACGGTTCCTCAGCTTACCTTCAATGAAACCTTTGGTGCGTTTTACAACACCATCATTTTCAGAGATGGAACATTGAGTGCAAAACAAAAAATGATAATCGCGGACTCAAAAATCAAATCGTTGGTAGAAGGCTGGGTTGATCAGGATGACATAGCATTGGACAAACGCTTTGTCTATTACTTATTAGGATCCAAAGGTATTTGTGTTGTTCCTATTTCTTCGTTCTGTTCTGAACTTCAAGGTTTCAGAGTTACTTTATTAGAGGAGAATGAAGATACCTTGATCAGGACATTCACTGCTATTCGCGATGGAATTGTTGAGTATCTTAATTCTTAAGAAATAAGTTTGAACTATGCTAAGCATCAAAAGGTAACAGGTCAGGCTGTACAAATTCTTCCTTCGCCTTAGCAGAATTGTAAATATCTACCTGATAATGTGCTGCCATCAGCTCTTTAAAATTGTATTTCAGTCTCGGAAATTCGAGAATGAATTCTCCAAACGAAATAGCATCCGATCGGTCAATAAAATGATGCACCGCTTTGATGGCGGCAATGGTTAATGTCATGTTGAATTTTGCTTCTGCTCCATGCAGGATCACAAAAGCCTGTAGTTGATTACAGATGTTTGAGATAGCAGTGTACACTCCATATTTCTGTACATGAATCCACGCCAGCCGGAGATGTGCCTCATGACTGAAGTGTGTTACATCAAATGTTCCTGTTTTGAATTGGTCTTCAAACTGGATATCGGAGAGATCAAAATGTGTTTTCATTGTTGTAGAGTGGTGAGATGGATGTGATACGGATGAAAGACCGATCATGTTATCATTTGTTTTAATAGCCATTCTTCAGCAAGGTTCATATCTTCAAAGATCTCAATAAAAAAACCACGTTGCAGGCTCACTTCTTTCCAATAATTTCCGAATGCAATCCCCTTACCTTCAAACACTGCGGCAATCGTGAGTTTTTTAAGTTCAGGTTGAGCTACTTCATAACGTTTCACAATGTTATAAGCCTGGCTTAACGGCACATTGATCTGTAGTTGACGGTAATCCACCAACAGGTAATTCGTTTTTGTTTCGAGAACTTTCGCATAAATCTCTGCGGATGCCTGAGTCATGGTAACAAGGTTATCTCGTTTTCCATGACCAATCACCAACAAGTATTTTTCTCTTTGCTTAAAAGATACCAGTTGCAAGGGTCGAGGGTCTTGATATAACCTGCAATATAAAGGTTAACGGAATGTAGAAGGTAGTTGAGTTCATTACTTTGTCGGGTCAGTATCCAGGCATCAGACACTTCATTGAAGCGCTACATCCACTGTCGCTGATTTGTAAGGTGAGACAGATTAAATTAACGATCCCTTTTTGAGTTTTCACTGCATGCCTTAGCATAAAAAGGAATTATTGATGAATCACACCAACATCTGTTGACTGTGTCCTAACATTTCAACAACTCCGTGGTCTGTGTCCGCACAGACCACATACTTTGTTTCGGTCTGTAGGGACACAGTCCGAGGAAAAGGCATAGTGATAAGTCCAGACTATCTCCATCATTCCTTATCCGATACCGGACACTCGCCATCATTACCGAACGCCATCAAAAGTGTTTTACTTGAAATTTCAGCGTAAAGAGGTTTTTTCCTCATGGTATAGGGTTTGTCATCTAAAAACCAAACCTCGACTATTATGCTTCGCTATTACTTTCTTCTCTTCTTCAGAAACCTGAAACGCCAAAAGCTTTTCTCATTCATCAACTTGCTTGGGCTTACGGTCAGTATCGCGAGCACCTTGTTGATTTACCTATACGTGCGCCATGAATTTAGTTACGATCGTTTTCACAATCATGCCGAACGCATCTATCGCGTAAACCAGACATTCATTTGGGGAGAAGGTAGCGATCAGCAATTTGCTTCAACCGGTCCAGGAGTAGCATACGCCATTCAGGAAGAATTGCCTGAGGTAGAGTTGATGACCAGCATTCATACGCCTGGTAACTTTATAATTTCATACACGAATCAGAAGAAAGAAGTAATCGCCTTTGAAGAAGATAAAGTTCTCGCAGCCGATTCCAATTTCTTCTCGATGTTCAACTTTCCTTTTGTGAAAGGCGATGCGAAGAGCGCGTTGTTACAGGCGAATACATTGGTAATGTCAGAATCAACCGCCAAGAAATATTTTGGTGATGAAGACCCGATAGGTAAAATGGTTCGCCTTGGTGGTTTAGGTGGAGGTGCAGAACAAAAGACGTATGAAGTAACAGGTGTTGTTAAAGATACTCCGGATAATTCCTACATCGAATTTGATGTATTGCTTTCCATGAACAGTTTTCAGGTGGTTAAAAGAATTTACTGGAGTTGGATCTGGACCCAGTTGGAAACGTATGTGCGCTTCAGAGAAAATACCAACATGCAAAATGTAGAAGCCAAACTTGCTGCTATTCCGCGCAAGCATGCAGAGCAAACTTTGCAACGCATTATGAATACTACCTTTGATGATTATATTAAATCCGGAAAGAAGTGGGAGTTGTTTCTCCAGCCGATGACGAGTATTCACTTACCGGATTCCATTGTATTGAATCGTTTGAATGATTCAGGAAACATTAAAATTATTTATTCTCTTATCGGTGCAGGAATTTTTATCGTGTTGTTGTCGTGCGTCAATTTCATGAACTTAAGCACAGCGCAATTCACACGAAGAATTAAAGAAGCCAGCATCCGCAAAGTTCTTGGACTCGGTCGAAGAGGATTGAGCTTGAATTATTTTATTGAAGCCCTTACATTTTGCTTGATTTCATTGGTCACAGGTTTAGCGCTTACTCAAGTGTTGTTGCCTTTCTTCAATGTAATGACCGGAGCCACCTTATCCATTAATTTGTTTTCCGATCTCAATTTACTCCTGGCACTCTTTGCTCTTGTTTTGTTCATGGCCATCATGTCAAGTAGTTATCCATCGTTCTTCCTCAGTGGTTTTCATCCGATAGAGGCGATGAAAGGCAAATTAAAAAGCGGCCAGCAAGGAAAATTATTTCGCAATGGGTTAGTCGTATTTCAGTTTAGTGTTTCAATTATTTTGATGGTTTGTACTGCGGTAGTGTTTCAACAACTTCATTATGTATCGTCAAAAGATATCGGATTCAACAAAGAAAATCTCCTGGTCATCAAACACATTGAAGGGGTAAGCGATGGCGAGAGTTTTGCAAATGCCGCTGCCAATATTCAAGGTGTCGCGAAGAGTTCATGGTGTACTTCGTTGCCGCCTACTATTTGGGGGGGAGATAAGTTTTCTGCTGACGGTATGAATGGAAAAACGTTATCGTTGAACTACACCACAGCTGATGAGCGATATCTTCCAACACTGGATATTAAATTAAAAGTAGGAAGGAATTTTTCGGCTGATGCACCAGGTGATATTGACCGTGTCATCTTGAATGAAGCTGCCGTAAACCGATTGGGTTGGGATTTAGATGAATCAGTTATCGGAAAGAAAATTGAATCTCCGGGTGGTGAATTGCGATTTGAAGTCATTGGAGTGGTGGCTGATTTTAATTACTGGTCGTTGGAAACACCGATTGAACCGATGGCAATATTTCACATCAAGAATGCTAGCCCCACGATCAATGCTGGCGACAAACAATTTGTAGCCTTGAGTATTACACAGCAAAGCAGTGAAGCATGGGAAACCACTTTTGCACAGCTCACAAAATTATGGAAACAACATGCGGGTGATTCTCCTTTTCAATATGAATTTGTTGATCAGGCATTCGCGGAAACATTCAAAACACAAGCACAGTTTGGAAAGGGCTTAACCGTATTGGCAAGTCTCGCGATCTTGATTGCTTGTTTGGGACTGTTGGGTATGATTATCTATTCGCTCGAACAACGCTCCAAAGAAATTGGCATCCGAAAAGTATCTGGCGCATCGGTATGGAATATTGTGACGTTGATTTCGAAGGGATATACCAAACTTATCATCCTTGCTTTTATTATTGGCGCACCGTTTTCTTACTGGCTCATGCAGATGTGGCTGGAAGATTTTGCGTATCGCATTACACCATCATGGTGGATGTTCATTCTCGTAGGTATTACTACGTTGTTGATGGCCATGCTTATCACCAGTTATCATTCTATAAAAGCAGCATTAACCAATCCGGTTGATGTGTTGAAGGATGAGTAATATGTATGCATTTATTATGAGGATGAAGTGAGATTTTTGAAACATTGGACTTTGAAAATCTCACTTTTAACTCACCTTTATCCTGTGGTGTGTTGAAAATCCTTCAAAAAACTAACACTCGTTTTGTGACATTTATAAATTTTTTCTGACATTAACTTGAATTACACCTTTTAATTCTTGAGACTTGTACTCGAACAAAATTAAATGCTGAACACAACTCAAATAGCAACACAAACATCGATCTCCTACCGGACGATCGCTATTGTTAATGTGCTACTTCTGGTCGTGATTATTCTTAAACCCGCAGGGGCGACAGTGGTTTAGCATCAATATAAAAAACTAACGAACCGTCCCGCCCTCAAGCGGGACGGTTTTGTTTTATAGGGGCAAAGACAAACTAACAATTGTTATATGTACTACACTAAAGACACCATTTTATTTCTGAACGGTAAGTTCATTAAGGCAATGGATGCGCACACCGATTTGTATAGCCAAACACTGCATTATGGCTATGGTGCTTTCGAAGGTATCCGCGCATACCAGACCATGAATGGTGTAAAAATTTTCAAGGCCAACGAGCATTTCGAACGTTTGAAAAAAAGCTGCGCATTGGTGGGCATTCCTTTCGACTACGAAACCGAAGAACTGGTTCAGATTTCGTATCAGCTTCTGGAGAAAAACAATTTATCAGACTCGTACATCCGTCCGTTAGTGTATTGCGGGCCAAACATGACCCTGACTCAACCGAGCGAAGTATTCTTAATGCTTTGCGCGTGGGAGTGGGACAAGTATCATGGCAATAAATTATTGAAAGTAGGTCTGTCATCGTACCAACGTCCGAATCCAAATTCGTTGAAGATGGAAGCAAAAGTTACCGGGCATTATGTGAACTCGATCCTGGCCACGAGCGAAGCGAAAGTTCGCGGATACGATGAGGCGTTGATGTTAGACATGAATGGCAATGTTGCCGAAGCACCCGGAGCGAATTTCTTCTTAGAAAAAAACGGAGTGCTGTATACACCACCACTCGGTCATATCCTTCCGGGCATCACACGTCAATCGGTGATCAACATCTGTCAGGAAATGGATATTCCCGTAAAAGAAAAAATTATTAAGCAAGAAGATTTAGAAGGTGCCGACAGTGCATTCTTATGTGGAACGGCTGCAGAAATTGCAGGCATCGAATCGATCGATGCAAAACCAATGCGCAAAGAATGGTTCGACAGTTTGGGTGCTACTGTACAAGAAGCATACAAATGCCAGGTACTCGAGAAATCGTTTAGCTACGTCATCATCTGACAACCAGATGCTCGAGGACGTGGAGCAGTTGCAAAATTGCTTCACCTATCCTCGTTAATATTTGAGATTTTCGATTTAAGATTTTCGATTTACTTTGAGAACACGCACACACATTTAGAGACCATATTTTTTAAACTATCGAATGGAATTAAACAAGTACAGCAGAACCGTAACACAAGACCCAACGCTTCCAGCCGCGCAGGCCATGTTGTATGGAATAGGGTTGACAGAAGAAGATTTGAAGAAGGCACAGGTAGGCGTAGTGAGCACAGGTTACGATGGTAACACGTGTAACATGCACTTGAATGATCTGGCCAAAGAAGTGAAGACTGCTGTCTGGAGTAATGAATTAGTCGGATTGATTTTTCATACCATTGGAGTAAGTGATGGTATCAGCAACGGAACAGAAGGTATGCGCTACTCTTTAGTGAGTCGTGAGATTATTGCTGATTCGATTGAAGCGGTTTGTGGTGCACAATATTATGACGGACTGATCGCAGTAGTTGGTTGCGATAAAAATATGCCCGGTTCATTAATCGCGATGGGAAGATTAAATCGTCCTGCGATTATGGTGTATGGTGGCACGATTGCCGGTGGACATTGGAAAGGTGCTGAGCTCAATATCATTTCAGCATTCGAAGCGCTTGGTCAGAAGATGGCGGGCAACATTACTCCGGAAGATTTCAAAGGCATCGTACAAAATTCTTGTCCGGGTGCAGGTGCTTGTGGTGGCATGTATACAGCAAACACCATGGCATCGGCTATCGAAGCCTTGGGAATGTCGTTGCCGTATTCAGCATCGAACCCTGCATTGAGCAAAGAGAAATCAGAAGAATGTATTGAAGCAGGTAAGGCAATAAAAGTTTTGCTAGAGCGTGACTTGAAGCCGCATGATATCATGACGAAGAAAGCATTTGAAAATGCAATCACAGTCGTGATGGTGTTGGGTGGATCAACCAATGCTGTGCTTCACTTGATCGCAATGGCGAAATCAGTTGGAGTAGAAGTAACACAAGAAGATTTTCAACGCATCTCCGATAAAACTCCGTTGATTGCTGATTTAAAACCAAGTGGAAAATATTTGATGGAAGCCCTTCATAAAATCGGAGGTGTTCCATCAGTAATGAAATATTTATTGGAGAAAGGATTTATTCATGGTGACTGTATTACCGTAACAGGTAAAACAGTAAAAGAAAATCTGAAGGATGCGAAGTCGCTTGATTTCACAACGCAAGATGTTATTCACCCATTAGAGAATCCGATCAAAGCGACAGGTCACTTACAAATCCTTTACGGGAATTTGGCAGAGAAAGGATCGGTAGCGAAGATCACCGGTAAAGAAGGAGAGAAGTTTAACGGTCCTGCTCGCACATTCAACAGTGAGTTTGATTTGAATGCCGGCATCTCTGAAGGACGAGTTAAAGCGGGTGACGTAGTCGTCATTCGAAACGTTGGTCCGAAGGGTGCGCCAGGTATGCCTGAAATGTTGAAGCCGACATCCGCCATTATGGGTGCTGGTCTAGGCAAGAGTGTAGCGTTGATTACAGACGGAAGATTCTCCGGAGGTTCTCACGGTTTTGTGATTGGCCACATTACACCCGAAGCGTATGACGGTGGACTGATTGGTTTAGTAGAAGACAATGATCCGATTGAAATAGATGTCCGGGGCCGTACCATCAACCTGAAGGTAGATGCTGCAACCCTGGCCAAACGTAAAGCAGCTTGGGTGCAACCTAAGTTGAGAGTGAAAAGTGGAGTTCTGTTGAAGTATGCAAAACAAGTAAAAACAGCAGCTGATGGATGCGTTACTGACGAAAATTAAAACTGCGGGAGAGGCCAGCTCCAAGAAGGAAGCGTCACCCGCCAAAATGATTTCAGGTTCTGAAACATTATTACAATGCCTTGTGGCAGAGAATGTAAATACATTGTTTGGTTATCCAGGCGGTGCGATCATGCCGGTGTATGATGCCCTCTATGGTTATGCCGATAAGCTCACTCATATTTTGGTGCGTCATGAACAAGGTGCTGTACATGCGGCACAAGGTTTCGCACGCGTGTCTGGTAAAGTAGGCGTTGCTTTGGCAACATCAGGACCCGGTGCCACGAATTTGGTTACAGGACTTGCCGATGCGTTGATTGACTCAACACCAATCGTGTGTATCACCGGCCAAGTGTTTGCGCACTTGTTAGGTACGGATGCGTTTCAGGAAATTGATGTGATCAACACCACGATTCCAGTAACGAAGTGGAACATACAAGTAACCGAAGCAAAAGATATTGCACCGGCTATCGCGAAAGCATTTTACATCGCACGTACCGGAAGACCAGGACCTGTGTTGGTGGACATCACCAAGAATGCACAGAACGAAATGATTGCGGAGGCAGAATATGTTCCGTGCAAAAACATTCGCACGTACAAACCGAAACCTGAATTAAACCTTTCGCAAGTAGAAGAAGCAGCGAAGCTGATCAACGCAGCGAAGCGTCCTTACATTCTTGCAGGACAAGGTATTTTGTTATCAGGCGCAACAGAAGCATTGATTGCGTTCTCTGAAAAGACAGGTATTCCAGTGGCTTCAACTTTATTAGGCTTGGGTGGATTTCCAACGGATCATCCAAACTATGTAGGATACCTGGGCATGCATGGAAATTACGGACCGAACGTGAACACGAATGAGTGCGATGTACTCATTGCAGTAGGTATGCGATTTGATGATCGCGTAACCGGAAACGTATCGAAGTATGCCAAGCAGGCCAAAGTAGTTCACATTGAAATTGATCGCGCGGAGATCAACAAAATCATACCGGCAACGGTAGCAGTTCATGCTGATGCGAAAGAAGCGCTGACAGCATTGATCACGAAGTGTGATTCAAATCAATATCCAGAGTGGATCGGAAGCTTCCACAAGATGAAGGATATTGAATTTGAGAAGGTCATTAAACATGAGTTTAATCCTACAGGAGAATTGATGATGGCCGAAGTAATTCATCACTTGTCCGAAATGACAAATGGTGAAGCGATCATCGTAACGGATGTAGGGCAACATCAAATGACAACATCCCGCTATTACGAATATAAAAATCCACGCACCAATGTAACATCCGGTGGAGCGGGCACAATGGGTTTTGCGCTTCCCGCAGCAATAGGAGCGAAGTTAGGAATGCCTGTTAAACAAGTTATCGCAGTAATTGGAGATGGAGGATATCAGATGACGGTACAAGAGTTAGGTACCATCATGCAGTATAAAATTCCGGTAAAGATTTTAGTGTTGAATAACAACTTCCTTGGAATGGTTCGTCAGTGGCAACAACTCTTCCATGAGAAACGCTACTCATTCACCGAAATGTCGAACCCGAATTTCGTGAAGCTTGCAGAAGCGTATGACATCCCGGCAAGGAAGGTTGAAAAACGTGAGGACTTAAAAGCTGCTTTAAAGGAAATGCTGGATGCCGAAACATCTTTCTTTTTAGAGGCGGTAGTCGGTAAAGAAGACAATGTGTTTCCAATGGTACCAGCAGGCGCGGGAGTAGCGGAAGTTATTTTGGAAATACCGAAAAAGTAAAATCGACAAAATGAAAAGGCAAGAGTCTTTTGTCTCTGTCTAAAATCTAAAGTCTAGTTATGAAACAGAATTTCACCTTAGCCATACATTCGGACAATAACTTTTCGGTACTGAACCGGATCGTAAATATTTTGAATCGCAGAAGAGTGCGCATCAAAAAACTGATGGCCCACGAAAATGAAAATGATTTCACAAGAGGTATGGCGTTAATATTAGTACACACCACGCCTGACTTGATGGAGAAAGTAAAGCATCAACTTGAAAAACTAATTGAAGTAGAACAAGCTCTCTATTATGAAGGAAGTGATGTGTATATCGAGCTGAGTGCAAAACACACTGAAGTAGCAGCGTAATAAGAATTAAAAAATCAAACCGTAAACAATTAAACACAATAAAAATGGCACAGATCAATTTTGGCGGAACCGTAGAGGAAGTTGTAACCCGCGAAGAGTTTCCAATGGAAAAAGCATTGGATGTAATGAAGAATGAAACGATTGCAATTATCGGATATGGTGTTCAAGGTCCTGCACAAGCATTGAACTTGCGCGACAACGGATTCAATGTAATCGTTGGACAACGCAAAGGTTCCAAGACCTGGGACAAAGCCGTTCAACATGGTTGGGTTCCTGGCGAAACGTTATTCGAAATTGAAGAAGCGGTGAAGAAAGGTACTGTTGTTCAATTCCTTCTTTCAGATGCTGGTCAGATTGCATTGTGGCCAACGATCAAACCATATTTTACACCGGGTAAGACTTTATATTTCTCTCACGGATTTGGGATCACCTTCAAAGAGCAAACTGGAATTATCCCATCTAAAGATATCGATGTAATTCTTGCTGCTCCAAAAGGATCAGGTACTTCTGTTCGCAGATTGTTCTTACAAGGTAAAGGTATCAACGCAAGCTATGCTGTGTTCCAGGATGCAACAGGAAATGCAAAAACAAAAGCTATTGCTTTAGGTATTGGAGTGGGTGCAGGTTATTTGTTCGAAACAGATTTCAAAAAAGAAGTGTACTCTGACTTAACAGGTGAACGTGGAACTTTGATGGGTGCTATCGCAGGTATATTCGAAGCACAATACGAAGTATTGCGTGCGAATGGTCACTCACCATCTGAGGCCTTCAACGAAACAGTAGAAGAACTTACACAAAGTTTGATGCCACTTGTTGCTGAAAACGGAATGGACTGGATGTTTGCTAACTGTTCAACAACAGCGCAGCGTGGAGCATTGGATTGGATGAAGAAATTCAAAGCTGCAACACTTCCTGTATTCCAGGAATTATATAAGAGCGTTGCGACAGGCGAAGAAGCAAGACGTACGATCGATACGTGTAGCAAACCAGATTATCGCGAGAAGCTTGCTGAAGAATTGAAAGAAGTACGCGACAGCGAACTTTGGCAAGCAGGTGCTGCTGTGCGTTCACTTCGTCCAGAGAAGAATGCAGTTGAAGCGAGTATGATTAACTAAAATAGTTTCGAGTTTAAAGTTTCGAGTTAATTCAAACTCGAAACTTTAAACTTATACCTGAAGTCATTTAACAAGGTGTGTACAAATTAATTACTGGCAAATGACCGAAGAGATAAACCAGCACTTTCCAAAGGCCTACAATCGTATTGATGAGGCAACAAAGTTGTTGGGTTTTACCATGGCGTCTGATGTGCTGACGTGTTCGTTGTTGAGAACATTAGCAAGCTCAAAGCCAGCTTCTAAGTTTCTTGAACTCGGCACCGGAACAGGTTTATCGACTGCATGGATTTTGGATGGTATGGATAATGACTCTACACTTACATCAATTGATTTTGATGCAAAGTTTTTAGAGATCGCAGAATCGTTTTTAGGGGATGACAAACGCTTAAGTCTCGTTTGCACCGATGGCGCAGATTGGGTTGAAGCGAACGGAGATAAAAAGTATGATTACATCTTTGCAGACACGTGGCATGGTAAGTACCTGATGTTAGATGAGGTTCTTGCCATGTTAAATAGAGGTGGTCTGTACATTATTGATGATATGATGCCACAGCCAAACTGGCCGGATGGTCATCATGAAAAAGCAATCAAGCTCGTTGATCTGTTAGAGAAACGAAATGATTTAGTTTTGACAAAACAAGTTTGGGCAACGGGAATCATCGTTGCTGTTAAAAAATAAGAAGTAATAATATTTTAGCCAACACAACAATGGCATCCGACACGAAAGCAGTTAATCTGGACATCAACGCAGCAGCCGAAGTTTTAAAATCGGTGGTGTTGAAAACACCTTTGCAGTTTCACCGTAAACTCTCTGAAAAATTCAAAGCAGAGATTTATTTGAAGCGCGAAGATTTGCAAGTGGTGCGTTCGTACAAACTTCGTGGTGCCTATAATTTAATTCAAAGCTTAACAGAAGAACAACGCAAGCGCGGAGTAGTGTGCGCGAGTGCAGGTAATCATGCGCAAGGCGTTGCGTATTCTTGTCGCACGTTAGATATTAAAGGTGTAATCTACATGCCTGCCATTACCCCCAAACAAAAAATTACGCAAGTGAGAATGTTTGGCGGACAAAACATCGAGATCGTTTTGATTGGCGATACGTTTGACGAGTGCCAGACGCATGCCTTGGAATTTACGACAGCGAATAACATGGTATTCATTCCACCATTCGATCATTTAAAAGTGATCGAAGGACAAGGGACGGTTGGCAAAGAAATAATAGATGAACTCTCAAACATTGATTACATCTTCTTGCCAATTGGTGGAGGAGGATTGTGTGCTGGTGTAGGGCAGTATTTTAAAGTATTCTCACCTCAAACAAAAATTGTTGGTGTTGAACCGCAAGGTGCGCCCTCAATGAAGGAAGCACTTAAAGCGGGCAAGCCAGTAGTGTTGGATTCGATTCAACGTTTTGTTGATGGAGCATCTGTAAAAAAGGTTGGTGATATCACATTTGAATTGTGCAAGGATACATTGTCGGATATGCTTCTTGTTCCGGAAGGAAAGGTGAGTTCAACTATTCTTCAACTTTACAATGAAGATGCCATTGTAGCCGAGCCAGCAGGAGCATTGTCAATCGCAGCGCTGGATCAATATGTGGATCATCTAAGAGGTAAGAAAGTAGTATGTGTGTTAAGCGGTGGTAACAACGACATCGATCGCATGCAGGAAATAAAAGAGCGTTCGTTGTTGTACGAAGGATTAAAGCATTATTTCATCGTGCGCTTTGCTCAGCGTCCAGGAGCGTTGAAGGAATTTGTAAATGATATTCTCGGTCCGAATGATGATATCGTGCGTTTCGAGTTCATTCAGAAAAACAATAAGGAGAGCGGTCCGGCATTGATTGGTATCGAAGTCAAATCGAAGGAAGATTTTCACGTGTTGATCGATCGGATGAATGCGCACAAATTGAATTACACACTCGTGAATCAGAACGAGAATTTGTTTGAATATTTGGTTTAAGAATAGTTGTCATTTCTTCAGTAGTTAATTCAATCGGGCGATGCAATCTTGAGTCGTGCCAATAATGCCGAACACAAACAGGTTGCCCCTCTGGGGCAAAGCCTTAAAATAAATCGTTTTTTTCTACAAAGAGGTTACGTCTCTGGCGCAAGAAACTACGATGCCGTTAGTTTGCAAATTAGGTGTGTTAGATTAAACTTTATGCTAAGATGCATTTGCCCCAGCGGGGCAACCTCGTTGTAGAATAAAGTATGTTTCAATAATTTGCCCCGGAGGGGCAACCTGTTAGCAGCACGGATTATGAATAGTGCATATAAAATACACCAATTATACATTCGTTTAGATTTCTCTGTTCGTGGTAGAAACAACTTTATAGTTTGACTAATAGTATTAATTTTATAATAAGATGCATTTGCCCCAGCGGGGCAACCTCTTTGTGGAATAAAACATGTTTTGATAATTTGCCCCGGAGGGCAACCTGTTAGCAGCACGAATTATGAGTGACACCTATACACAATTGTACATCCATTTAGTATTTTCTGTAAAAGGCAGAAATAATTTCATTCAATCAATCTGGGAGGATGAATTACACAAATACATCACTGCTGTCGTGCAAACCGACAGACATAAAATGTTGGCCATTAATGGCATGCCAGATCATATACACATCTTCCTTGGTTTGAATCCTGCATTTTCAATTTCTGATTTAGTGAAGGATATAAAGAGGGCGAGTAACAATTGGATCAATGATAAAGGATTTGTGAAAGGAAGATTTGAATGGCAAAGTGGATATGGTGCCTTTTCTTATAGCAGATCGCAGATTGATTCAGTATGTAAGTATATCCATAATCAAAAGATTCATCACGCTAGATTTTCTTTCAAATCCGAGTATGTGGAGTTGTTAAAGTTGTTTGATGTTTCATTCAAAGCCGATTACCTCTTCGAGTTTTACGATTAACAGCCGGACAAAGAGGTTGCCCCTCCGGGGCAAATGCGCTAACGCATACGGTTTCTACAAAGAGGTTACGCCTCTGGCGTAAATGTTTTCGTTTGTTAGATTCTAGTTGCACCTTTTTTAACCCCCTGTTGTATTGAAATAAAAAATACAGGGCAAAACATTTTGATTGATAACACAAAGATCGTGAAGGCCTGATCTTTAAAATTCCTATCTTCGATCCAACGAATTAAAGATCAATAAAAGAAATGGCACAAGGTTTATTAATTGACATGGATGGTGTGGTATATGGTGGCGACACCATGATTCCCGGAGCGGATGTATTTATTGCCCGGTTGTTAAAGGAAAATGTCCCCTTCATGTTCATGACGAATAATAGTCAACGTACCCGATTGGAAGCGGTACGGAAACTTACGAAGCTTGGCATACATGTAACCGAAAAACATGTTTACACCAGCGCAATGGCAACGGCTAAATTTCTAGCCGACCAAACCCAGAAATGTACAGCGTATGTATTAGGTGAAGGCGGATTAATAACCAGTCTTCATGAGAACGGAATAACATTGGTTGATAACGACCCCGATTTTGTTGTGCTGGGTGAAGGAAGAAACTTTACCTTGGAGATGGTGCAGCGCGCGGTTGATATGATTTTAGCAGGAGCAAAATTCATTACTACAAATCGCGATCCATCACCAAAGATGAAAGGATGGAATAATTTGGGAATAGCAGCAACTACTGCCATGATTGAGGAGGCCACAGGTGTTCATGCATTTGTGGTAGGAAAGCCTGGTCCCGTAATGATGCGTGCCGCCAGAAAAGCACTTGGGTTAGAAACGGCAGAGACTACAGTAATTGGTGATACAATGGTGACCGATATACAAGGAGGAGTGCAGATGGGATATAAAACGATCTTGGTTTTAAGTGGAATTACGAAAGTTGACGACTTAAAAAAATATGCGTTCAAACCTGATTTGGTGGTTGATTCAGTAAATGAAATTGCATTGCCATTATCGTGGTGGTAACATTTTTCTTCTTACGTGCATCTACCGTTTGCAATGCTAAATCGCTACCAAACACTTGTGAGTTTTGGTAAAAATTTTTTAACAATTCGTTGATGCATGCCTTAACTTTTTTCATCTTCGCACATCAAGAACTCTCTTATTAATTTTTTATTTTTTTGATTAAAGTACATCTCATATGAGATGACAGAATAACATCAGACCTTTGTATACCGCCCCGTCCACTCCCGATAGCTATCGGGAAGGATGGGGCGGTTGCGTTTTTAACCTTCGTGTACAAACTAACACTTGTTACACATTTGAAAAGAGAAGTTGAATTAAGAAGAAACATGGCCTCACAACGGAAAACATTATTTGACAAAATCTGGGATGCTCACATTGTGAAAAACAGTGAGGGTTATCCGGATGCAATTTACATCGACCGTCATTTTATTCATGAAGTAACCAGTCCGCAGGCGTTTGATGGTTTGCGTAAACGTGGCATTAAAGTTTTTAATCCATCACGTACAACGGCTACAGCCGATCACAACGTACCTACGATTGATCAGCATCTTCCGATTAAAGAAGCGTTGTCACGTCACCAGGTAGAAACCCTTCGCAAGAATTGCCCGGAGTTTGGAATTGAGTTATATGATCTTGGTCATCCATACCAAGGTATTGTTCACATCATCGGTCCTGAGTTGGGATTGACCTTGCCGGGCATGACGATAGTGTGTGGTGATAGCCATACATCAACGCACGGTGCTTTCGGTAACATCGCGTTTGGTATTGGAACCAGTGAGGTAGAACAAGTATTGGCGACACAATGTATTTTACAATATCGTCCCAAGACCATGAAGATTGAAATCAATGGTAAACTTGGAAAGGGCGTATTGGCGAAAGACATCATCTTATATGTAATCGCGAAAATTTCAGCAAGCGGTGCTACCGGATATTTTGTTGAGTATGCTGGCGAAGCAATTCGCGACTTGTCAATGGAGGCACGCATGACCATTTGCAACATGAGTATTGAAATGGGAGCACGCGGAGGATTGATTGCACCTGATCAAACAACATTTGATTATATCAAAGGAAGAAAGTTTGCACCTCAAGGAGAGAAGTATGATCGTCTTGTTGAACAATGGAGACAATTAAAAACAGATGATGGTGCTGAATACGATTTAGTATTAAAGTATGATGCTGCGGATATTGGCCCGATGATTACCTATGGAACCAACCCAGGTATGGGCATGCGTGTAACAGATCGCATTCCAACGCTTGAGGAGTTAAAGGATATTTCCGAACAAACATCTTTCAGCAAATCACTCGACTACATGGGGCTTGAGCCTGGCTCAGCTTTATTAGGAAAGTCGATAGATTATGTTTTTATCGGAAGCTGCACGAATGCGCGCATTGAAGATTTGCGTTTGGTTGCATCGCTTGTTGCCGGTAAGAAGAAAGCTGATGGTGTTGAAGTTTGGGTTGTGCCTGGATCAAAACAAGTAGAAGATCAGGCACGCAAAGAAGGACTCGATAAGATTTTTGAAGCTGCAGGATTTCAACTTCGTCAACCCGGATGCTCAGCATGCTTGGGAATGAATGAAGATAAAATTCCGGCAGGTAAATATTGCATCAGCACATCGAACAGAAATTTTGAAGGAAGACAAGGACCAAAGTCAAGAACATTTTTGGCGAGTCCATTGAGTGCAGCAGCGGCAGCTATCACAGGAAAGGTAACAGACGTAAGAGAGTTAGTGTAACGAGCATGGTATTTTCATTACAAGACTACCTCGCAAAATTACCACTGCCAGCAACAGAGAAATGGCCGCACGGTGTTTGGGATATTGAAGCTTTTAAGAATGGTACCATGTCGGTGATTTTATATCATCCTCATGTGAAAGACTTCCAAACGACACATGAACAAGATGAGCTGTATATCGTGATGAGTGGAAGTGCTGAATTACGAATTGAAGGTGTTGTGAATTCTTGTAAGACAGGTGATGTGTTGTTTGTTCCAGCAAGAAAAGATCATCGTTTTGAAAATTTTTCAGAGGACTTTATAACCTGGGCAATTTTCTGGGGCCCGAAGGGCGGAGAAAAATAATATTGAGAGAGACATGGCAAAAGAAAAATTCATTACATTAAAAAGCACAGCAGTTCCACTGCCGATTGAAAATATTGATACCGATCAGATTATTCCAGCGCGCTTTTTGAAAGCGACAACACGTGAGGGTTTTGGTGAAAATCTTTTTCGTGACTGGCGTTACAACAGCGACAACACACCAAAAGATTTTGTACTGAACAATACAACCTATTCCGGAAAAATTCTGGTAGCAGGAAAAAACTTTGGATGTGGCAGTAGCCGCGAACATGCAGCATGGTCTATTTATGATGCAGGATTCCGCGTAGTGATCTCCAGCTTCTTTGCGGATATTTTTAAAGGTAATGCATTGAATAACGCTTTGCTTCCGCTGCAGGTGTCGGATGAATTTTTGAAAAAGATATTCACAGCAATTGAAAAGAATCCATCGACTATCATCACTGTAAACCTTGAAGAACAGAAAGTAGTGTTGGAAGATGGCAGTTCAGAATCCTTTGAAATCAATTCATACAAAAGAACCTGTATGATGAATGGGTATGACGACATCGACTACCTATTAAGTTTACGCGATGAGATCAAGCATTTTGAATTAGCACACTAGTATTGAGTATTTAGACATTAGTATTTAGACTTTTCGGTTTACGCATTTCAAACTCGAAACCCGAAACTTTAAACTCGGAACCTTGAACTAAAGTTGAATGAAAAAGAAAATAGTAATACTGCCTGGAGACGGAATCGGAAAAGAAGTAACCGCTTGTGGCAAGAAGGTATTAGAACAAATTGCCGATTGCTTCGGGCACAATTTTGTTTTCGATTACGCTACTATCGGGCACGAAGCCATTGAAGCAACGGGTACACCGCTTCCTGATGAATCATTGACGAAAATGAGAAACTGTGATGCTGTTTTATTCGGTGCAGTAGGTCATCCAAAGTACGATAACGATCCATCGGCAAAAGTTCGTCCTGAACAAGGCTTGTTGAAGATGAGAAAGGAGTTAGGCTTGTATGCTAACCTTCGTCCAATAAAATTGTTTGATGAACTACTTTCAGCCTCAAGCATTAAACCAGAAATCCTGAAAGGTGCTGATATTTTATTTTTCCGTGAGTTAACGGGCGATGTGTATTTTGGTGAGCGTGGTCGTAAGGATGGTAATGATACTGCTTACGATACCATGATCTATTCACGTTACGAAGTAGAACGTATTGCGCACAAAGCCTTTAAAGCCGCACAGACAAGAAGCAAGAAATTAACATCGGTTGATAAGGCCAATGTGTTGGAAAGTTCACGCTTGTGGAGAGAAGTTGTTCAAGAGGTTGCTAAGCAATATCCGGATGTAGCAGTTGATCACATGTTTGTTGATTCTGCTGCGATGAAACTCATTCAAAGTCCAACGTATTTTGATGTAGTACTTACCGGAAATCTTTTTGGCGATATCCTTACAGACGAAGCATCACAGATTGCTGGTTCAATGGGAATGTTGGCATCAGCATCAATTGGTGATACAGTAGGTTTGTACGAACCCATCCACGGAAGTGCACATGACATTACCGGTAAAGGAATAGCAAATCCATTGGCTTCGATCCTTTCTGCAGCATTACTTCTTGATATTTCTTTCGGATTGAAAGAAGAATCAGAAGCTATAATCAAAGCCATTCAACAAACATTAAAAGAAGGATACAGAACACATGATATAGCAGATTCTACTACTCCTCACGAAAAAATCCTGGGAACAGAAGTGATGGGCAATGTAGTATGCAATCAGGCGCGCATACTGGTTAACTGTCAAGTGCCAGCATAAATAAATTCAGAACTACAAACAGAACACCGATAACAAATTAACCATGAGCAGAAAAATTGAAATCTTCGACACTACGCTTCGCGATGGCGAGCAAGTGCCCGGCTATCAATTGTCAACCGATGAAAAGGTCATCATTGCACGCGAGCTTGAGCTTCTCGGTGTTGATGTTA
>ERZ795059.737-NODE-737-length-39882-cov-9.037035_pt1 | contig 39882 bp, 26 predicted proteins | sample MGYA00375143_ERZ795059 | MGnify/ENA primary metagenome ERZ795059 (study PRJEB30188, sample SAMN05720168) | activated sludge metagenome | isolation source: Anaerobic digester | place: USA | collected 2015-01-07 ... | reverse complement strand
CTTGTCCTGGCAAGTGGCGCTTTTGCTCAAGATGCCCAGGAACAGCAAAAACTCTTCGAACGTGTATTTGGCGATGCCGTTCGCCTCGACCCCGCTCAAGCTGCCTTGGTTACAAAAGACAAACCCGGCAAACGTTACTATGTGGACCGCAATAACGACGGCGCCCCGGAAGAAGTGTGGTTCATCGACCTGGATTCACGCCATCCCGAAACCATGCGGCCGGTGCTGGTGCGTGTTATTGATGAAGACGGCGATTTGTGCATGGGTTGCGAACCGGACCTCGACAGCGACCTCTATGTGGTGGATTGGAAAGCGGATGGGACGGTGGACGCCCTAACAGACTACATGGATAATGATAGGGATAATGACGTGGATGAAATGGGGATCTATTTCATCGGTTGGAAAAAACAGAAACTCACCTGCTGGTGGGGCGAAGACATTGGCGATGACAACCTGCTCTGGCACGATGTTGGCTATACCTACCAGCAGCATGACTGCCAATTCCGCACGCATTTCGGCGGCAACGAAATCTTCTCCGCATATACCATTGGCCTGGAAGACAAAGAGTGGCAGCCCGGCTGGGAAAATCCCTTTGCTTTCTACGACAAGGACTGCGACGGCGTCACCGAAGAGGTCCTCCGCATAGAAGGCCAGGGATCTGTTATCAAAAATCTGCGTTATAGTTTTGATGCGGATAATGACGCCGACATCGAGTCTCCCCGCGATTTTGACGTGTCCATCAGCGCCCATGCGCCAACAGACACATTGTTCGAGCTTCACCTTGGCGATAAACGCACGCTGCGCGGGATTCCCGCCGGCGCTTTCCTCGCATATCAGGAAGCGCCCAAGTACGCCCTCACCTTTCCATGGGCTACCTATATGCTCACCTGGGATGAAAACGACCTCAATATAGACGGCGAAGCATTCGATGGTAACGCATTCAAGGATCCGCAGGAACGCTGGGAAGGCGTCATCACAAAGGGCAATGACTACTTCAAGCAGATCGGCGGTCCCAGTTGCGGTACCGTGAACAAGCGTTTTGAAGTGGATGTGGAATCCACCACTCCGATTCAAGTGTATTACTCCCAAACGGATCAGCGTATCCACCTTTTCGGCGCGAATCACGCATGGCTCCTCGTGGATTATAATTTCGACCGCACCCCGGATCTGCGTTACGACTACCGCGACACCGATGGCAATGGTTATCTCGATACCTGGTCGCTCGACCTGAACATGGATGGGAAACCGGATGATGAATGGAAAGCCGGTTCGGAAATAATTCAGGAGGTTCCCTATACCTTTGCAGGGCTAAATGAAATTATGAAACCGCTGCTGGATACGCTTCCCGGAGAATTATTCCAGCTTGATGTTCGCCTCCAGCAAGCGCTTGCCACCGCCGGAATATCAGATAAACACCCCCTCGCCGCACTGCTCGAATCAGGTTTCGACCTGCCACAGTTGTCCGTGGATTTGCGGTTGCGGCTGCTCAACAGCAACGAAACCTGGCGGTATTACCTGGATTTGCTGAAAGACTCGCTGTTTGTCGCGCTTCGCGCAAAACACCCGAATGCGGAGTTTTGGAATGGTTTCGATGCCGTCCGTGCTCAGGGTGATGTGAATGGTATGCGCGCCGCGGTGGAGAAGGAATTCAATTTAAGTGACGCACTCCCGGATCTGGCTTCGTTTCGTGCGAACATTGTGGCCCACTATGATCACCCGTGTGTGGCTTGGGCGCAGGACTGGGTCCCCCCCAACATCGGTTGGGAATCGGAACAGGCCGCTTACCGAGCCTATTGGGGACAGTTCGACTTTTTTGGAAAAAAATGCGACCAACTCATTTATCCCATCATGAACGCCGGTGAAAGCTACCATGGCGAACTGGAGTGGGGGATCGACGCGCTGCATGTGAACGATACCTGCGGGCTGGGCGGCATCACCCTCTACGTTAATGGCAAACCCTATCCCGTGTACAGCCCGAATGGAAAAGGCGCCATTGTCTGGTCCAAACGTCTGCTTGAAGAAAATAAGAACGCCATATCCATCGAGCTCACCGCGGAGAAGGCGGGGCCAGAGGCCGCGCCCTATACCGTGCGTTTCAAATGCACCGCGCTGGCACATCGAAAGGATTCCCCCATTCAAATCACTATCGACGGCGGGAATCCAAGCGATGCACTTGAAGTGGGCCTCGGCATCAGAAAACTGCCTCAGGAATTATTTGCCCACGATGCAGATGCCGGCCTCCTCGCCAACTGGGGTATTCAGGAACCCGCCATCGGCTGGATCGGGCTGGGACTTGTCTATCCGAAATCACTGGCACTGCGCACGGAAGATTTGCCCAATGAGCATCAGGTAATCGTGAAAGCGGAACACGGAAAACCGTTGACCTATCACATTCAAGGCACATGGTTGAAAGGCCGCCGATTTGACCGTTGCCCAACGATTAGCAATTGGATGGGCGATTTGAAGGAGACGGCAACGTTGGCGGGGCTGAAATAGTGCAGGTTTCTCGCCATCCGTCTTGCATGTTTGTCATTACGCTGATATGGGCGGGGTTAACTTGGATCCGGGATTCGTCGGGGACTCCTGCTAAGAAAGTGGCCGTGTTCGGGAGGGCGAGGCTCCTGCCGAGCCGTCGAACAAAATGTACCTTATACCGAATATGCCCCTAATTCTCCCGATCTTGTTTCACGGCTCGGCAGGAGCCTCGCCCTCCCAATCGTTTCAATGTGCAATTTTAGAGTCAATCGACGATATTAAATATCTTGTTTTGCGCAAGGAAAACAACCGCTTTGGGCATCGCGGCATGAATGCGCTGTTCGCCACACCGCACGTCATACTCGGCGCCGCTAATCTCGATATCAAATGTATTTCCGCGCAATTGAAGTCCCTTTAATGCAAGGTGTTTCGACAAACCAGTCGGCTTGGGCGTAAAGGTGATGTCCCCATTGAATGCCACATCCACCCCGAAGAGGCCAAAAATCACGCATTGCGCCACCGTCACGCCGTCATAGGCGCATTGCAACGGCGTATCCTTGCGGTAATCGATACTATTCGCCACCAACGAATCGCCCCAATAGGGCATGCGTTCGCCCCACCATAGAATTCGCCGGAGAATATCATCAGCTTCGAGCACATGACCGGATTTATATAACCGCTCCGTGATTTGCGGTGGAAAACAGGTACATGAACCGCCGCCGCCATTATCAATGTCCACCTGATCATAGGCAATGTCGGTTTTGGACATGCTCTGTAAGCCAAATTCTCCCAGGAATTCGGTTTCATTCAAATGGGAAAGCAACCCCGTTGTTTCTTCCTCATCCAGCACAGGACTGTTGAACAGCTTGAACATCTGCACGGTATACCGCAAATCAGGCTTGCCCGTTTCATCCTTAAATAGGAACCATTTATGCTCCGAGTCCCAAAGTTCCTGTTTGAGCAGCTTTTTTAGGGCTTCTGTACGCTCTTTCAAATACGGCGCGGGCTTCCCCATCAATGTGCACAGTGCATCCCCCATTAAGTAATTCATATACCGCCGCCCATTAAGATCAGGCATGACATGGTTATAGGGAAATCCACGGCGCAGTTCGAGATGGCTGTTGGAAGAACCATAGTCAATAAGCTGGACCGGCTTGGCCGGATCATCGCCATACATCGCATTTTGAAGCACCCAATCGAGGACTGTTTTATCGTTCACCGTTTCATTCAAAAACGCGGTGTCACCAGTATTTTTGACATAATAGTAAATCGATCCAAGAATCTTCTCCTGATTGACCATATACCAGGGGCCGAACGCTTCGCCTGTCGTCGGAATAAACGCAAAATGCTGGGTAATATCAATTTTAAGAAACTGCGTGATGTGTTCCCTGGCCGCCAGGGGGTCATACAGCGGCAGGATCTCCCACAGCTCGCCATAATCCCACAGATAACTGCACACACAACCGCCCTTCATGCTGCCGGTGCTGTAGTACGGATGCAACACAAATTCCGGCGTCTCCCAGCGATTCGTGATGAAATGCACCAGCGAGCGGCGATAAAACGCGTCCAGGGCAGGATTATCCGATGTCAGTGTGGGCAGTTTGGCGAAAAGCATCGTGACTCGCCTTTCGTATTCTGCTCCTGCTTCCACCAGTTTTTTATCAGCATCCGTAGTAATTGTTTGGCAGGCCGCCTCGGTATCATCAGCAGCTCCCATGGCAAAAACCAAATGAAACGTTTTACTGGCGCCTGCGGGAAGGGTAGCAAGGGTAGCCCCGGAGGAGGTTGCTGCATTCCAGGTGAATGAATCCAGGTCTGTTTGCAGCACAATGGCCTGCTTATCTTGCCGCTTAATCAATCCGTTCTTCAGGAGTTCAGCCGGAGCCGGGGTTTTACTTTGCGCGCGGGAAAACTCCCAAAAACTGACGGTGTCGAGTGTCCCATGCACAGTCACTTCAAGGGGAATATCCACCGCCGCCTGCTGTGGATTATGTAAGGATATAGAAAGGACTCCGGCCCTAGTTCCGTAAATCAGCGTCGTTTGAGTTTTTACCTCCATATCCCGAATCATTCCTTCGCGTGTCACTTCAAAAGGCCGCCATGCATAATGATTCGTGGAAACCTTCTCTCCGAACAGTTTCACATCTAATACGAAGTCCGAACTGACATACGGCGGAGACCAAAAGCCGCTGATTGACATCGTATCCTTATAATTCACGCCGATGGTTGCCAGGCCGTTGATGATCCCAAAATGCTCCTCCTCCATGATGTTTTTATCACCTTGAAGCGTAAATACATCCGAAACTGGAGCAACAGAAACAGGGTCAGCCTGTAAACAAAGGGTCAGGAGTAGAATGATCATTATGGTTTGTTCCATTCATGCGTTTCGGTGATTGAAGGCAAAGCGATTTCTACATCGCCTGCCTTACAATGAGCGCTTTTGCACAAAGTAACGTGCTGAATCACGTTTTGGGCATCAAGCCGCACCAACGTAAGTTCAGCATCCGTACGCAATGTTAATCCGGCATTCACTACGATTTCTTTTACGTTTTGATCCTCTGGATCACGCAAAATCACGACATCGCGGCCGCCATCAGCGCATTGAATACTTAATCCAACATGCGAATCGCCGAGAGCTGCATTGTCCGGGCCAGTGAGTGCCATACGCTTCACAGAAGCAATCACCGGTTGCTTCTCATAGGTTTCAAAGGTGGAAACGAATGTGGACTGAAGTGGTTCGCCCGTAGCGGCCTCACGGCGGGTTACCACACGCGGAAGCCACATTTCATTTGAAGAATTATATTGACCCGCCACCAACCACGCTTCGATCAGGCCGCCCTGGGCGTTTTCCGTAAGATCAGTGTACCGCGCGTGCATCTGGGTTCCTTCCGGCAGCAACTTCAACCGATCCTCAATCGCCCATTCCGCCTGCCAGCCGGGCTTCGGACCGGGGTCGAGTTGGAAATTGCGAAGCTGGGTATCATTGCCGAAATCGGGCGCGGGTTGTGGCGACAAGCCGGTTGTGGTGATCGTTCCAAAATGACTGTGGGTGAATTTTGTATGGTCCGTTCCTCCGCTGACGCGAAAGACATCCACAACATAGAAGTCTTCCGGCGATACATCGACCATAATGGCGGTGCGTTCGTAGCGCCGTCCGTGGTTCAATGCCGGAGCAGCGGCGCGAATGGCGTGAAGCAAACGGCCGTCTGCCCACAGCGTAGTCTCCCCTGCCCCTGAAGCCTGGCTCTTCTTGTCCACGGTCACGGTATTGTGCGCGGCGGTCATGCCATACCATCGCGCTCTGGGCGCGCCCCAGCCTCCGAATTGCACCGCCGGATAGCCGAATTCCGGAAGAAAATCGAGCCCCTTGGCGAACAATCCCAGGTTCAGGCCGTCCATGTGGCCGTGGCCACCGCCCGCGTCATAATCCAGCCAGAGCGCGCGGCGGTTCGGCCCCTCGCCGGAACGCAGGATGGCCATATGCCACTGCTGCTTGTTCACATTGCCTAGTTTGATCTGCGCTCCTTCCCGGGCCATCACCTTTTCCATCCCCTTCCGCACGGACTCCGGATCAGCGCAAAACACATCGAACGGAATCCCTTCAAGCGAGTCGCCATTGGCATGCACGGCCACTTGGATAAAGGCGGGATCCTGGGTGATTTCATACAAGCGCCACATCAGGGTAAATGTGGAAGGCGGCAGACCGCTCCACGAGGAAGAAGCATCGGGTTTTACAAAGGACATTCCTGCGTATCCTTCATACACCGCGGCGAATGACCCGGTGTCTCCAGACTGCGGATAGTAGCGATCAAGGCAGTGCATGTCGATATGGAAGCGGTACATGTCGTGGATACGCGGGTGCTTGGCAAGCAGATCCGGAATAAATTGCGGCCCGCTCTTCATGAATTCCGCCAGAAACATCGCAAGGCCATTGATCGTGAAGGCGGTGTAGCCCGCAAGGCCTTTTTCACCGGTAACTCCATCTACTGCCGTGGCTTTTTCCAGCATGGCATCCACTATTTCGTTGAATGCCGCTGGACTCTCCGGCTGCTGCAGCACCGCGTGAATGATCGCTTTAGTGATTTCCGTGCGCGGGTAATTGGAATAAATTTTACCGGCATTGTTCAGGGCATCCTGGAGAATGCGGCCCTCGATGTTGCGCTGGATATCCGCCGCAGTTGCTTTGGGGTATTCCAATTTGTGTTCCGACGCTTTTTTCGACAAAAACGCTATCAGTTCCGTATCTTCCGCCAGCGCGGGAAACACCATGTCATAATCCATTACCAGCCGCCGGGTTTCCTCGCAGGTATCGTGCCACGTGGAGACATAACCTGCGACGCCTGGCTGCTCATACACCAGCCCTTGTGTTTTGAAGTCGAACTTCGGATATACATCCGCCACGCGGTCCAATAAAATCAATGCTTTGTGCGCATACGTCAGATCGCCTGAAACGACATATGCCGCGCTCAACGCATTGATCCCCCCGAGTACCGCTTGTTTGAACTGCCCATAAATTAAATAGGCGCCAATGAAACGCCAGCGGTTTTCGCCTTCTACATAACCTTCTCCATCATCCACGCCGAAATTCCGCAGCGGATCGTCCGCATTAGGATGCTCCGTGTTAAAAAGAAGGGACCGATCCGCCTTGGCGGGTTCGAAAATGCCCTGTTCGTTCAATCCCGACGCATAAAACGCGGCAAAGTCGTTTTTCGGGAAGATTTCCTTGCAGTGCGGACACCGCACTTTCCAGGGACGGTCCAGCGCCGCCATCTCCCAGGTATACATCGGCACACTTTGTTTGCATGCGGGGCAAAAGCCGTTTGACCACACCATCCAGGTGCGGGTTATGCCTGGACCGAACATCAGCGCCCAGAGTTCGTCGTCACTCTTATCCTGCCAGGGTTGTGCAGCGGCAATCAAACGGTCCTTAAAAGCGGGGCCCCATGCTTCATGATCTAAATTCGCGCGGACCTGCTGCACCACTTCAGGCGGATACAACGCGCTGCCCTTTTTAACGGTTTCCTGCCCAAACACCATGCCCGGGATAAGAAAAAGCCCGCCAAGGCACACAAAAAGATCCCATCGTTTTCTCACGTATATGTCCTTTCGAATATTTTGGATTCCCGGATTTTACCGCTTGTACCGGCCCATCAGTTCCGCCTGGCCCAGTATATGGTTTTCCATCGCCTTCAGCACATCGGCCTTTTTCACACCGGAATTCATCGCGAGTGTCAAGTCAAGCGCATATAGCTTGAAGAAATACCGGTGATCCGACCCGCGCGGCGGCATAGGGCCGCCATAGCCGATCTTCCTGAAATCATTCGTGCCCTGCCGCGCGCCATCTTTCAACTCTTTGTTGGTGGGCACGCCTTCCGGCAGTCCCGCGGCACTCGCCGGGATATTAAAGATAACCCAATGCACCCACGTTCCTACTGGGGCATCCGGGTCATCACAGATCAGCGCAAAACTCTTCACCCCGGCGGGCGGATTCGCCCATTGCAGCGCAGGAGAGAGATCCGGTCCTTCTCCCGTATGTTTCTTGGGAATATACTCCCCTTGCTTGAATGCCGTACTGGAAATCTGAAAATTCATGGTGGAATCTCCTTGTGTTATCGCGGCCACCGGCGAAACGCCGTGCAGGATCCATGCCAGCGCGAGGCAGCACAGCATGGTTCCGCCCATTCTCCCGAAATACCGAAATGATCTTGTACGCATGGGAAATGCTCCTTTCGGTTATGAAAACCATTATACGCCGTGTCCACTGTTTGCAAAAAAAGTTTTCTTCGCCATTTCTCCGCGAACCTCCGCGGTCTCCGCGCCTTGTGTTAAAATTATCCAACGCAGAGAGGCGCAGAGTTCGCAGAGAGACGCAGAGGCTGTGAGTTTTTTCCTTAAATTGAATCCCTTCTCATCCAACGTCAACTTTATTATAATTATATCCGTTCTGGCAAAAAGAAAGAGACTAAATGCTTATAATTAATTTGTAAATTTCTATTTTCTGTGTACTTGGGGATAGACTCTCGCTGAATATAATCAATAGCTGCTTTGTAGTATACATGGAAGTTGGTATTGACCTGTGCAACACTAGAGTCCCGAATGACGTTCAAGTTGTTGTGAGCAAGGAGAAATGGCGAATTTTCAAGAGACAGATCCCGAATTCAAGGAATTTATATCAGGGATTAGGTGCTACACTCATCTATTTGCCATTCTATCCGATTTTCTTATCTACACATTAATCCCTTGGCTGTTTGAAGATGCCTTTTTCGACACTGTATCTCAAAGCAACTCGCTGTTTAGTTGGATCGCTTGGGCTATATTCACGGCAAGCTTGTTTTTGTTGATTATCAACCAACTGCGGTTTACATTTTGGTCCGGAGATGCTTTGGACTATTTGGGGTACGTGCTGGCCCAAACAGGCTCGTTTTGGGTGATTTGGCGTTTCTTCCTCCTCGCTGCCATAGTCATTATCCGTCTGTCTGGTCAGTATATGGCCTGCACGGCTTTACCCATGATTGTGTTGTTTTGTTTGCTTGCGTATGCCATCGGCGTTTGCCGTGACTACACTGTCCTTATCCGCCACTATAAAAAATTGTCCGGAAGGCTTTGGTAGGATGAAGCACTTCATAACAAAAATTAGTGAGACAGCACTAAACAATTCTGATGGTGCCAACCAGAAAAATATTCTTTTGTCGTGTGCGCCTATTGAACCATTGTGCCTGGTGCGGGAAGGGGGCAAAGATGCAATTGTCGTAAAACGGCTGGATGGCGCCTCATTAGGTTATCTGAATGATCATGTATCCGATTCTATATCGTTTGAGCAGAGCAGGGGCAAGGCCGTCACCGCATATTTTGCGGAACTTGCTGATGGGCCGTCAGAAGGTACATATGATGCAAAAATTCTGGTTCTTGTGTCTGATGCCGAATGCCCTCAAGTAGACCTGGAAACCCTCCTTAAAAATACGGACAAGAGAGTTGAACGAAAGAGATATTCCTCTTCCCGTCCCCGGTTGTCGCTAGGAGCAGGCCAAATCTTTATTGATGTCCTCAATTACTCATGCAGTCTTCATGTTTCAATGACGCTTATCTTCTGGTTTTGCATTGTTGTTTTATTTCTGGGATTAGCGTATTTCGATGTAGTGGAACCACTTGCGACGGATCAGATCGATTCTACTCCAAACAACGCCCAGACTTTAGCGGAAACACCCATGGTTCCCATACATACAAAATTGAAAGCCGGGATGCGCTATAGCCAGATCATTGATATGATCCACCCAAAAAGTGAGAAAACAACAACGGTCCCAGCAGAAAAGGGGAAATTCACGGCTGTCTGCGAATGGACATTATCCGGTGGTGAAAGATTAAAAGCCACATTTGAAAACGATAAGCTCATATCTTGGGAGATGTTAAAATGAACTCTGCGGACCTCAGCGTTCTCCGCGGCCTCCACGTTAAATAAGCTTTCAGCGATCAGCGATAAGCGGTCAGCTATCAGTGAATGATGGCTGATAGCTGATGGCTGATGGCTGACCGCTCCCAAATCTTGACATGCCTTCCACACTTCTGGAAAATCATGCAAAAGAAAGCAAAACCCCCAGGAGGATACCATGAGTAACCCTGTTGCGCTGGCGATTGGCGCCCATCCGGACGATATCGAGTTTATGATGGCGGGCACGTTGCTGTTGTTGAAGGATGCGGGGTATGACCTGCACGTGATGAACATCGCGAACGGCTCATGCGGGACGGCTGTGGATGATCACGATACGATTGTGGCGAAGCGCTGGCAGGAAGCGCAGGATGCCGCGAAAACATTGGGCGCACAGTTGCATCCGCCGCTTGTGGACGACCTGGACATCTTTTATACCAAGGATCTCCTGCAAAAGGTGACGGCGGTAGTCCGCGAGGCCGAACCTACCATCCTCCTCACGCAGTCGCCGGAGGATTACATGGAAGACCACATGAATGCCTGCCGGTTGGCCGTGAGCGCGGCCTTTTTCCGTGGCATGCGGAATTTCATCACCGAGCCGGTCCGCTCCGCTACGGCGCAGAAAGTGACGCTGTATCATGCGCAGCCCTACGGTCTGCAGGATGGCCTACGGCGCCCAGTGCGTCCAGACCTCTATGTGGACATTACACCGGTGCTCAAGCGCAAGCGGGAAGCGCTCGCATGTCATCGTAGTCAGAAGGAATGGCTGGACCAAAGCCAAGGCTTGGACAGTTACCTTGTGACCATGGAAGACATGTGCCACGAGGTGGGAACCTGGACCGGGAAATTTACGTATGCCGAAGGCTGGCGCCGTCACCTGCATTTGGGATTCTGCGGTGAAACCGATGATCCGATCCGGGAGGCACTGGGTGAAAAGATACTGGTTCTAAACGAGACAAACACATAAGCCTGTTTTCTAGTTTCAATTCGTCTATCCTTGTCATTACGAACGAATTGAAGCAAACGCGCCTGCGCTTGGATTGTACCGGTGCGGAGATATCTCACTTCTAAGAAAATGTACCTTGCATGGGAGGGCGAAGTTCCTGCACCAACTCTGAGCACATACACACAACACAACACTTCTGCGTCTGGCGAACTGCTAACTCGGACGGACAGGATGCAACCCTTTTGAGGTTATTGTTTTCGCGCAGGGGCGTCGAAGGCGTATGCGCTGCGCCCATCGCCGCGGGTACAGACCAGGCGGACGGTATTGATTAAAGGGGTCTGCTCGAAGAGGGATTTCAGATTCAGTTCCACTTCGGAAGACAAGCCGGGTGCTACGCGCACAGGCTCTATGGCACGTGTGGAGATGCCGTTATAGGTCCAGAAACCCTCACTTGGGACCAAACGGTATTCGCTCTTGCTTTCCATTCGGACAAGAACTTCCACACCATAGTCTTCGTAGGGCCGTTCCTTTTCCGCGGCATTGATCCAGGGTGCGTGTAAAAAGATATCCTTCGGCGTATTGTTTAGGCAGCGGAGTCTGATCTTCCCATTAGGAAAATGCGGCGCCATAGCCCCGAATTGCACCTCTGCTTGAGAACGGTTCCAAAAGAGCACGGCAATCACGGCCAGAACTGCAATTGCGGCGAGTACGGCCATCTGGCGCTTGTCGCGGCGGTTGTACCGCGGCAATAAGGCCCGCTTTGGTGTGACGAGGACGCTTCCGTACTGGTCCAGCGGCAGATCGATGAAACCGCCGAGATCTTCGGGGGTTTTGGCGGAAAGCAGGCGGTTGTACAGGGTGATTTGAGCCCTATGCCGGCCCACTTCGTCATTGAGCCGTTGAAGAAGCTGATTGGCCTTCCTCGCACTGACCTCCCCGCTGTCGCTCCCCTTCACCAGTTCGGCCTGCTTGCGCAATGCCGCCTGCAACGCCGCCCCCAGGAACTGCATTCGCTGTTTCCCTTGCGCACGAAAACGTTCGAGAAGCGTGTCCACTTCATCAGTAGAGGCCTTGTTCCGCAGAGCCTGTTCGCGCCAGGAAAGCAGCAGGCGTGCTTGATGTTTGAGTTCGCCGTCTGATTCCGGATTAGCCACGTTGGTTCCTGAAATGTAACGCCGCGCGCACGAACTCGCGGAACAACGGTTGCGGACGCAGCGGGGTGCTCTTAAACTCTGGGTGAAATTGCGACGCGCAGAACCACGGATGATCCCGCAATTCCATGATTTCCACCAAATCATGATCTCCTTTGGGATGCTTTCCGCTCACCACCATCCCCGCCTTCTCCGTCATGACATCAAGATAGGCATTATTAAACTCATACCGGTGACGGTGGCGCTCCGAGATCGTATCCTCGCCATATGCCTTATGGGCCTTGGTGCCTGGGGTGAGATCGCACCGGTACGCTCCCAGCCGCATCGTGCCGCCCATATCCTTGATGCCCCGCTGTTCCGTCAACAAACAAATAACCGGGTCGGGCGTCTGCGGATCGATTTCCGTAGAGTGCGCCCGCTCCAGCCCCAGACAATTCCGTGCCAGTTCGATCACCGCCATCTGCATACCCAGACAGATCCCGAAATACGGCACCTTGTTTTCCCGCGCATACCGGACTGCCTTGATTTTGCCCTCAATCCCGCGCGTCCCGAATCCAGGGCCTACCAGCACGCCATCAAATTCCTTCAGCATATCCGCAGGCTCAATGCCCTTCTCAAATTGCTCCGAATCCACCCATTGCAAATGCACCTTGCAGTTGTTCGCAATACCCGCATGAACAAACGCCTCGTTGATGCTCTTGTACGCATCGTCGTGGTTCACATATTTTCCCACCGCGGCAATCCGGATCTCCTGAGTGGTGCTCTTGAGCCGATCCACCATATCGATCCATTCGCGCAGATCGCTCTCGGGCGCCTCAATGTTCAACAGGCGAAGGACCGTATCGTCAAGGTGCTGCTTCTTGAAATTCAGGGGAATGGCATACAGCGGCGAAATATCTTCCGCATTAATGATGGCGTCGTCCGTCACATCGCAAAACATCGCCACTTTCTTGCGTTGATCCTCACCCATCACATGCGGTCCCGTCCGGCACACAATAATATTCGGCTGAATGCCGATATCTCGCAACGCACGCACGCTGTGCTGCGTCGGCTTGGTCTTCAGTTCATGCGACGCCTCAATAAACGGCACCAGTGTTACATGGATAAAGCAGCAGTTGGGCGGACCCACATCCAGCCGGAACTGCCTCAGAGCCTCCAGGAACGGCTGCCCCTCGATATCGCCCACCGTACCCCCGATTTCAATAATGGCCACGTCTATCGGCTTTTCTGATTCCGCCGTCAACATGCGGATGCGTGATTTGATTTCATCGGTAATATGTGGAATCACCTGGACGGTTTTGCCCAGATATTCGCCCCGCCGTTCTTTCTGAATCACCGCATTATAGATGCCACCCGTTGTGGCGTTACTCTTGCGCGAAAGCACCGCATTCGTGAAACGCTGATAGTGTCCAAGGTCAAGGTCCGTCTCCGCGCCGTCATCCGTCACAAATACTTCCCCATGCTCAAACGGATTCATCGTGCCCGGATCCACATTGATATACGGATCGAACTTCATAATGGCAATCTTCAGGCCGCGCGCCTCCAGCAGCATGCCCAGGCACGCGCACACCACTCCCTTGCCCACCGAAGAAACCACCCCACCCGTCGTGAACACATACTTCGTCATAGATCACCCTTCCTTCAGCTTGGCTTGCAACACCGCTTCCACTCTGACCAGATCTTCCTTCGTATCCACGCCCAGCGCCTCATAGTCCGTATCGATCACCGCTATCTTGTATCCGTTTTCAAGCGCCCGCAGTTGTTCCAGCTTCTCCAGTTTCTCCAAGGGCGTCAAAGGCATTTTTGCATACTGAAGCAGAAAATCGCGCCGATACACGTACAATCCAATATGCTGCCAATGGCAAAACGGCTCCCGCCCCCGGTCTGTCTCATCCCGGATATACGGAATCGGCCAGCGCGAGAAATACAGCGCGTCCCCCCGTGTATCACACACCACCTTCACCACATTCGGATTCTCCACGTCCTCCGGGTCCGTAATCAACCGACGCGCCGTCGTCATCATCACCTCCGGACGCTCCAGCAGCGGGCGAATCGCCTCATCAATTGTATTCCGGTCAATCAGCGGTTCATCCCCCTGGACATTCACAATAATATCCGCGGGATGTTTCTCCACCACCTCCGCAATGCGGTCCGTGCCACTTTGATGATCCGCCCGGGTGAGCATGACCGGAACGTTATACGGTTTGACGGCCTCAACCACAATGGGATCATCCGTGGCAATCAGTGTCTCCGTGACTAGGCTCGCCTGGCAGGCACGCTCGAACGTGTGTACTACCAAGGGTTTACCAAGGAGGGGGGCGATGATTTTTCCAGGGAAGCGGGTTGAGGCATAACGGGCAGGTACTACCGCCAAAATCTTTGGTGCAACTGATGTCTTCATGCAACTATACCCCATGGTTGTTTTAAAAGCGCCTGATTAAGCCTGTAAAGGCTGGAACGGAGGGATTGTCCCGTGCGTTCACGGGACCTAAGCGTAGCACACGCCCTTCCCCCGTTGCAACACATTTTATCTGTCCGCCCAGTTCCACGTTTCGTGTTTGACTTCAGACTCTTTCCGCCTTCTCATGCCTTCCCCGTCACTATCAGCTTCTTTCCTTTTTGCACTATCCGATACCCTTCCGCCTCCAGCCGTTCCCGTTGAATTTCCCCCTTCCCTGGATACTTCGGATTCAGTTCCCCGCCAGATTTTACCGTGCGCCACCATGGGACCACCCGCTTAGCCCCCGCCTGTTCCGCGTCATACGCCGCATGTGCGATGATCCACGCAAAGATCCCCGTCGTCATCGGACAGCACATATCCACTTCATGCTTATTCTTAAAGAAATCCGACATCTCCTTCATGGTGAGGATTTTCCCCTTACGCACCCCCCGCATCATCTCTTCGATTTCTGATACCGCCGGGATTACAAAACGCAGCTTCGATTTATCACAATAAAATATATGTGGTTCCGGCATTTTCGCCTTTGCAGCCGCTAGCTTCTCCGCCCACGTTTTCTTCTTGCTTGCCATGGCAGGTCTCCTGTTTCAACACACCGCAAATCCTATTATGCTATACCCAAAAGCTATTCTCTCACATCCATCCCCTTTCCACAATCGGTATTATTAAGAAAGAATTTGGGGTTGGGTTCCAGACGTTACTCCATACCTTGCCATGGCGATATAGCCTCCGCAGCTTGGAGAGCAAAGTTGAAAGCTCGGCGTCTAGTAGAATAACGCCTGGGTCTCAATCCCCTATCTCTGTCATACCCGTGCACACTGGTATCCAGTGCCCGAGTATTTCTTGCGGGCGCTTACCGTTTTTCAACCGGCTCACATTTCACGTTATGCTTTTTATCGACTCGGAACCGATACGCCTCTTTAAGGTCGTCTTTCCCGGAATGTGTGAATACCAGAATGCGTTCTCCGTCAGTGCGGACATGCACAATCCCGTACGCGGTGCGTTCAAATCCGTAATACGGCGTTTTATTTTTGTCTTTGATCGGTTGGGACAGGTCTCGCCATCTGAAAAAAGCGGACAACTCCGTACATAGGATCAATGGTTTATCGGTGCGGGAGGCCTTCCCCAGCGCTCCCACTAATTCCGCTCTCGGATGAATATATTCTTTCCGGCTGCTTTCATCCCCAGAGGAAATAAGCGATACCACCGGCGCGATCTGTTTCAAAGCATTAAGATTAAAATCACTGGAACCGTGATGGGGCACTTTTAAAATCTCACATTGAAGGCCGCTTGGTTTTACTTTTTCCGATAAGCGGGCCATCGATTCGGCATTCATATCGCCCCCAAGCAGGAAACGGACGTTTTGATAGGTCAAGCGCAGCACGACAGAGTGTCCATTTATCGTGTGAGATGCTGACAATGCCGTGCCCGTTCCATTGTTATCATCAAGAAATTTAGGCGGTTGATGAAGCAACGGCAATGCCTCCACCATTTTTTTGCCTTTCTTTATTCGTTTTGTGATTGGCCCCAATACTTCCACATTGATTCCTTCCTTTGCCAGAAACTTAAATGCTTTCTTGTTTCCGAAAGCCAATCGTTGAACGGCGGGCTTTTTATCAACGGTCCAATCAATCAATGTCTGGCTCCATCGCTTGAATGGCGTGTTCATGGCCACTTTTGTATTTCGGAGATCGTCAACCAAATCAACGAGATAAGTTTCGTTGTCCTTTTTTACAGTGCACCCGAAAATCTTCTCCACGGGTACTTTCTTATTCTTCACCTCCGCCGGCCCCTTAACAATCCCGTTATGAAAGACGTTCTTCGGCTGGAGGTAGATCCGTTTCCTTTTATCCTTCTCCCGGATGGAGGCATGCGCTTTGTTAAACCCTTCGAAGTGATCCGTATCTCCATGGGTGACAACGATAGCCTCTACGGACAGAGGTTTGCTTTTCGACGTGCCGGAAAATCTCGCGGCCGCATATCGTGCGAACATTTGATTGTCCCCGGCATCAATAAACATCAACTTTCCTGACGGCGACTCCAGAATCAGTGCATCTCCCTGCTGCACGTCCACCATGGCAAATTTCAACACTTTGTTCTGATCCGTCGTTTTGAGTTTTCCCTTGACCGTCCCCTGTACAGCGTTCCCCTCCCGGTCCGTCAGTTCCACTATTGTATTCTTGGAGGTCTGACTGACAATTTTGATGGGATCGCCCCAAGCCAGAACAACAACGCGTTTTTCAGGCAACTGTACCTTCACAAGATCGTCATCAATAAACACTGTTTTACTCATTTGGCCTCCTTTTGCCAGTGGTTCGCACTCAAATACACTCCCTGCCCCAAGATTAAAATAGACTCGTCCGAGTATAGCACTGCTCCCGGAATTCATCAAGGAAAATCCACCATTAGATGCATCTATAAACAGCCTTATTTGTCTAGGCTGTTCCCCCTTTTTCCAGGAATTCTTGGGAATGAGCAGAAAATCGCTGTATCTCCTCCCAAATACAGTCTGGATCCGTCGAAACTTTTGGAGTGTAAAAGTTTACCAGAGAAAAGGAGTCCTGGTATTCTTGAACGGCTAGGAAGGAGAGCGGTATATGAGCAAGAAATTTGTATTGGCGTTGGATCAAGGCACGACAAGTTCGCGCAGTATTTTGTTCAATCAGGAAGGAAAAATCGTTGCGGTGGCGCAACGGGAGTTTAAACAGCATTATCCTCAACCTGGCTGGGTGGAACATGACCCTATGGGGATTTGGGAGAGTCAGTTGTCCACGGCGAAAGAGGTGCTTGCCAAGGCTAAGGCATCGCCCGCGGATATCGCGGCCATCGGCATCACGAATCAGCGAGAAACCACGGTGGTTTGGGACCGTAAGACCGGCGCGCCGGTGTACAACGCCATCGTTTGGCAATGCCGCCGCACCACCGACACCTGCGAGAAGATTCAGGCGCAGGGACTTGCCGCGGAATTTAAACGCCGCACGGGCCTTGTCGTGGATGCCTATTTCTCCGGCACAAAGGTGAAGTGGATTCTGGAGCATGGAAACGGCCTGCGCGACCGCGCGGCGCGCGGAGAACTCTGCTTCGGCACCATTGATTCGTGGCTGCTCTACAAACTCACCGGGGTGCATGCCACGGATTATTCGAATGCATCGCGTACGATGATCTTCAACATCCATGACCGCCAGTGGGATAGTACGCTCTTAAAACACCTTGATATTCCCCAGGAAATATTGCCGCAGGCGATGCCATCGAGTTATGTCTATGGAACCACCTCGGTGCTTGGCGGGGACATCCCCGTAGCGTCGCTCATTGGCGACCAGCAGAGTGCGCTTTTCGGCCAGGCCGCGTTCAATCTCAACGAATGCAAGAACACTTACGGCACGGGTTGCTTTCTGTTAATGAATACCGGCGAGCGCCCGGTCGAATCGAAAAACGGCTTGCTTACCACCATCGCGTGGGGGCTGGACGACAAGGTCTATTATGCACTGGAAGGCAGTGTATTTGTCGGCGGCGCGGTTATTCAATGGCTGCGCGACGGCCTGAAACTTATCGCCTCCGCCAGTGAAAGCGAATCAGTCGCCCAAGAGGTCAGTGACACCGCTGGGGTGTATATCGTCCCCGCGTTTGTCGGCCTTGGCGCGCCCTATTGGGACATGCGCGCCCGCGGCCTCATCACTGGCCTCACTCGCGGCGCCTCCCGTGCGCATATTGTCCGCGCCGCGCTCGAATCCATTGCCTTCCAGTCGGCGGACGTCGTCCGCACTATGGAAACTGATACCAGCGGGCGCATTCCACAATTGCGTGTGGACGGCGGGGCCGCTGCAAACAACCTCCTGCTGCAAACCCAAGCGGACCTCCTCGGAAGCCCTGTGGTGCGTGGTCAAACCCTTGAAACCACCGCCCTCGGTGCGGCCTTCCTGGCGGGGCTGGCTACCGGATTCTGGCCTAACCAGGATGCCATTCGCAGCATCTGGCAGGTGGATCGCATTTTCGAACCGTCTTGGACTCCGGAAAAGCGTCAAACCGCCCTTGCGGGCTGGGAGGATGCCATCCGCCGAACCAAATCAATGTAAATGGCTCCGCAAAAAGCCAGACACATCTCGTTACACGAAGGGTGTGACCCATGTGCGCCGGTCTCTGTTTTTCGTGTGTAAGTGCAATGTAAACAATAGTTTACAGGCCTTTGCCGAAATTGCATTTCAATGGTACAATTTTTATGGTCAGTGCCACATGTGGCGTTTCTCCTTCCGCGGAGGCCTGGTACCCCAAGTGTCAGGCCTCTTATCTCTTTTTATGAGAAGCGGTTACGTACAATTTCGGCAATGCGCTGCAAACGATGTGTGTAGGTATGCTCCTGTAGAATGTGTTCCCGTGCGCGGCTCGTCTTTTCCATGCGCGCGGAAGGATGATTTCGATAATAATGGAGAAGATCCACGCATTCTTCCAGGGAATGATATTGTGTGATTTCTCGCTCGACATCAAACAGCATTTCCAGGGAAGATTGCGCATCGGTCAATAGAAATCCCCCGGCAGCAGGACAATCAAAAACCCGTTGATTCGCGGCGGATGCCATTTGGATGCTGGTGATATTAAGATTCACCTCACACCTGCGGTAAAAGTCCGGTAGTTCGAGACGGTAATTCACCTGAGGACCGAACAGTGGTGTCACCTGTCGCCAAGCATCATCTCCTCGCGCCACGACTCCTTCCGGGGTTAATCCCGCCATGATTTTGTGCCGCAACCGCCGGGTGCCCTCGATAAAAAAGTACAATTCCGCCGCGCGCTGTTCCTCGGCATCGAAATTTGTTAAATCGCCCAGAATCGCTGCAAGTCCCTTGCTGAAGTTTTCCCGGGTGACCCGGTCCGCCTCAAATGCTTCATTGACAACGGCATTCAGCCGGGGATGATTCTTTATACGGACACCTTCCCGTTCCGAAAAGTCTACCATGGAGTTTCCGACAAAACTGGGTGGATGGTCCCACACTTCCGAGGAGGCGGCATTAAAGAGGGAAGGGTCTACCGCCAAGGGCATCACATGTGTTTCGGCAAAACCGGTTTTTGTGAGATAATCCGCATAGGCGGCTTCCCATGTGAGGGCGATGGCATAGTCCGAGGCGTAGATGGTACGGTTCATTAAAATGGTGCGTGGATCATCCACAAACCATGTCACATATGGCACACGAAGATCCGCGAACAACCCCGCGAAGAGTCCGTTTTCATCCATGCCGCTGAGATTGATGCTGAGAACGAAATCCGGCCGGAATTCCAGGAGGGTCTGGATAAATTGTGCGATCATCTCACGCGGCATCTCCCCTTCGAGGGCGACCGGAGCGTGAGCCAGTTCCCACCCCATTGCGTGTGCCGCGTTCATGCAGGCGGAATCCAGCCAGTATTGACTCTCTAAAACCATGATGCGCGGCACGGGCCCGGCCAACTTCGGGTAGTCCATCAGCGTGCGCATGCCCTCGGTAATTTTCAGTCGAATTGGGTTCATATGGGCATCATATCATGTCCCTCATCCTTCCCACTATCCGGGCAATTGCGAAATAGCCGGGTATGCCGGACACAGGGCAAATTACCAGTATTTCACGGCCCAACCGTTGCCTTATCATTTGCCCATATGAGAAACAGGACGATTTTACACTTGCCTCTATCCGATACAATACCTATACAGAAAAATGTCCACATGAAACCCCGCCGGTTATGAATGGAGTCCGAAAGCATGCTTCTTATAATGAAGTAAAGCTCTTTATTGTGAAAAGGCTTTTGGAGTAATGGTATAGTGAGTGGTGACGGCGGAGCCCATACCGTATCCTTCCGTTGGGAACTCTGGCTCCTGTTCAGGGATGATTTCCTGCGGCGGGACTGTTTGAGAAGATCCCTGAAACCTCTTTGTGGATGAGGAATTTCTGAAATGTTTGGAATGCGGAAAAAGCCCGTAAAGAAGTCGATTCCGGCGCGCATCCGCGACAGTTTGCGCATGCATATGATCCGCGGATTGTTATTGGTGGTTCCGTTGGGTGTTACTGCGTATGTCTTGTATTTCTGCTATTCCCTGACGGCCGCCTATCTGGCGCCGTTTATCCGGAAATACCTTTTTACGCTTCCGGAATATATGATAGTTCCGATTTCCGTTGTTTTGTTCTGTGCCTTTCTTTATCTGGCGGGGTTGCTGGCCCGGGTGTATGCTGGGCGAAAGCTGATTGGCCTCACGGAGATGCTCCTGCGGCATATTCCCCTCGTAAAAAGCATTTATGGGGCTTCTAAACAAGTGGTGGAGGTTATCTCGATACAGGAAAGCGGCGGCAATTATCAATCGGCGCTGTTGGTGGATTTTCCGCGTCCCGGGATGAAAGCCTTTGCCTTTGTTACCGGCAAGATCCTTGTGAATGGGAATCAAGAGTATTACAAGGTGTTTGTACCTACTACGCCCAACCCCACCAGCGGTTATTTTGAGTTGGTAGAGCCCTCTCTGGTGGCCCAGAGCACCCTGGAAATGGAGGATATAGTCAAGAGTGTAGTTTCCGCTGGCATTCTGACACCGGAGGTGGTTGATTTCGCTCCGGTAACGGCCAATCCTGACGCTCCCCTTCTGGAAGAGGATTCGGAAGACGAGGAAGAGGAGGAGTAAACAGAGATGGCGAAGCGAAAAAAGAAGAAAAAGCTGACCCTATGGGGTCAAGTCAAGCAATTGCTGCGGACGCGCATACTTTCCGGCTTTCTATTGATTGTACCCCTGGGCATTACCGTTTTCGTCATTAATTTTTTGTATGAATTTACCGTTGGGCGGATTACCCCCGTTACCGAGCGGTTTTTCGGGCATCTGCCCAGTTTCACGGTACCGGTCATTTCGATTTTTCTGTTTGCTGGGGTGTTGTATGGGGTCGGGATAATCGCTACGGCGGTGGTGGGGCGGCGCCTTATCGGCTTGGCGGAAAGCATTATCCAGCGCATTCCGTTGGTGGCCACTATTTACGGTGCTTCCAAGCAAATTGTAGAGACTGTGTCTTTTCAGGACACCGGTTCCAACATGAAAGCGGCTGTATTCATTGAATTCCCCTGTAAAGGCATGAAAGCGATTGGATTTCTCACAGGGAAAATGAAGACTTCCGATGGGTGCGAGTTTTACAAAGTATTCGTTCCGACTACACCCAACATCAGCGTTGGCCTGTTTCAATTGTGTGCTCCGGAAGATGTCTACCGGTGTGGTTTGTCGGTTGAGGAAGCCCTCAAGATGCTGGTTTCGCTGGGCATTATCGCGCCTGACACACTTCAACTCGTCCCCATGTCACAAGCTTTGGAATCACCATTGCTTGAGAGCGCGGAAGTCAACGAGGAGTGAAATGACCGATTCTGTAAAATCCCCCCAAAAAATTTCTTCCCACAATCCGAAGAAACCAGCGTCTCAGCAGATCTCTGGCACTCGCTGGATGTCCGTGGATGCGCTTCGCGGGTTTGACATGCTGTGGATTGTCGGAGCCGCCGGGCTGGTGACCGCGCTGAACAAGGCCAGCGGCGGTCGGGGCATTTTGCATCAATGCGCGGAGCAGTTGAAGCATAAAGATTGGGAAGGATTTGCCTTTTACGATCTTATTTTCCCATTGTTTGTATTTATTGTGGGAATTTCACTGGTTTTTTCGCTTGGGCGGATTGTGGCGCAGGAAGGCAAAACCAAGGCTCATATACGGCTATTCCGGCGGGCGCTGATTCTATTCATCCTGGGCATTCTGTATTCCGGGGGATTCACCAATCTCTGGCCGGATATCCGGATTATGGGGGTGTTGCAACGGCTTGCGCTGTGCTATCTCTTTGGCGGGTTATTGTTCATTCATTTTGAGTGGCGCGGATTGCTTGCGGCGTGTTTAACACTCCTGATCGGGTACTGGATGGTTATGAGTTTTATTCCCGCGCCGGGCCAGTCTCAGGTCTCTTTTGCTCCGGATCAAAACCTGGCCAATTATATTGATCTGCATTTTCTGCCAGGCCGCTTGCATGACAAGACATGGGATCCGGAGGGTATTCTCAGCACGTTTCCGGCCGTGGCCACATGCCTGCTGGGCGTATTCGCCGGATTAATTATTCAAAGCACTTCTTTGAGCAGTTCGAAAAAACTGTTGATCTTCATCGGCGGGGGCGCCGCTCTGGCCGCCCTGGGTTTTTTATGGGGGCTCCAGTTTCCTGTAATCAAGAAGATCTGGACGTCGTCGTATGTGCTGGTGGCTGGCGGATATAGTTGCATGTTGCTTGGGGTGTTTTATTTGATTGTGGACGTTTGGAAATTTCAGCTTTGGGCGCGGCCCCTGGTGTGGGTAGGCAGTAACGCGCTGGCGATTTATCTTGCGCGGAATATTGTGGATTTCCATGCGCTGGCGTTGCGCTTTGCCGGGGGAAATGTGCAACAACTCTTCGGTGTGTATGGCGACCTTGTAGTAAACATCGTTTCTTTGGGATTTACGTTGTTGCTGGCATGGTACCTCTATCGCAAGCAAATTTTTCTGAGGATCTGATGATTGTTCACTTAACACCAGTGACTAGGAACATATCATGGTAAGAGATTATCCCCGTGTTCTCGTGTTTTTCGCTCTTTTGCTCCTTTCGTGCATTTCGTATGGAGAGAGCACTATGCGCGATTGCACAACGTTCCAATCCGCTGCCGTATATAGGCCGGAACTCGATATTGGTTCGGATGTGGCGATGGTGTATGCATGCGGGCCGGGTTTTGCAGAGCGGGCTGACGGGTGGCGTGCCAATGGATATGGGATCAGCATGATGACAGGAATAGCGTGGGGAGGCTATGATGACTACTACATGGTGGATGGCGTGTTTAAGAAGGAGGAAGTGCAAACGACTAAAACCGGTAAACTCTATATGCATGGCAACAGTACGACGGTGGGCTACAATGTGCCCAGCGATGCGTATATCGAGTACATCAAGCGCAAAATAGAGCCAGTGGTGGACTACGGGGTTCAGGCGATCTATCTGGAAGAGCCGGAATATTGGGCGGAAACAGGGTGGAGTGAAGCCTTTAAGAAAGAATGGGAAGGTTTTTATGGCGAGCCGTGGCAAGCGCCGGATTCCAGCCCGGACGCGCAATACCGCGCCAGCAAACTGAAATATGAGCTGTATTTCAAGGCATTGCGCGAGGTATTTAAGCACGCCAAGGAACGCGCCCGCGCCCAAGGAAAAACCATCGAGTGTCATGTGCCGACGCACAGCCTGATCAACTATGCGCAATGGCGGATTGTAAGCCCGGAATCCTACTTGATGGAATTGGCGGAAGCGGATGGCTATATCGCACAGGTATGGACCGGCACCGCGCGTTCACGCAATGTGTATAAAGGCGTGGTTAAAGAACGTACCTTCGAAACGGCTTATCTGGAATATGGGCAAATGCTGGGCATGGTTCGTCCTACCGGCCGCAAGGTTTGGTTTTTGGCGGATCCGGTAGAAGACAACCCCAACCGCAGTTGGAACGATTACAAGAAGAATTATGAATGCACCATCATTGCCTCGTTAATGTGGCCGGAGGTATACCGGTTTGAAGTCATGCCGTGGCCGGATCGCATTTTCCAAGGGACATATCCCAAGGTGGATTTAGATTCGGCCTCGAACGAACGCGAAGGCATTCCCGCGGAATACGCGACCCAACTGCTCACGGTAATCAATGCGCTTAACGATATGAACCAATCCGAGGTGAAGTACGAGACGGGATCGCGCGGCATTGGCATGATGGTTTCAGACACCTTGATGTTTCAGCGTGCGGAACCCATGCCGAGCGATGCGCATCTGGGCTCGTTTTTTGGCTTGGCCATGCCTTTGGTGAAGCATGGCGTGCCGGTGGAGATAGTTCAATTGGAAACGGTCACTCATCCCAGCACGCTTGTGCCCTTTAGGGTGATCCTGCTCACCTATGAAGGCCAGAAACCGTTAACGCCGGAATATCATGAGGCACTGGCCGCGTGGGTGAAGAACGGCGGAGCATTGATCTATATTGGGGATGAGTCTGACCCTTACAATCATGTGCGGGAATGGTGGAACAACCAGGGGCAGAATACAGCTATGCCCCAAGCCGACCTGTTTATGCGCCTGGGCATCACTCGCGCCGCGTATAGCGAACCGGAAGCGGCAGGCAAAGGTTTTGTGCGGATCTTTTCTGAAAAACCCCGGCAACTGGCGCGCTATGACTATGGGGCGCAGAAAGTAATTGAACTGGCCGCGGAAATGTGTGAACGGCTTGGCGAACCTTTGCGCATGCAGAACTATTTAAAGATTCAGCGTGGGCCATATATAGTAGCGTCAGTATTGGACGAATCAGTTTCCGATGCGCCGCTTGCCATTGAGGGCCGCTTTATCGATCTGTTTGACGCGGCATTACCATTTGTTTCCAAGCGTTTATTACATCCCAATGAACGCTGCCTCCTGTATGATCTTGATTGGGTGGGAAAGCAAGGAATGCGCGCCAGAGTGGTGGCCTCGGCCGCGCGGGTACGGCATGAAACTGTATCCGAACAGAGCATTCGTTTCGTGGTTCGGGGCCCGAAGGCTACCACGGCCCAGGTCTGTGTTCTGTTGCCGAATGCGCCCAAACAGTTAACGGCCTCGCCTGCAATTCCCTTTGAACAGACCTGGGATGCGGCGAGTTCAACCCTGCATTTATCCTATGAGAATACCGCGCAGGATATTGCTTTTGAGGTGTCTCTCTGATACTTGGTACAATAGGCTTTCTTGGATGGTTGCCCCCAGCCTCTCACCGGCAAGGGTGGGAGGGGCCGGAAATTCCGGTGTCTACGTTGTGCGGAAAGCGGAATTTTGTTAGACTTCCCAGATATCCCGCCAACCGGTTTTGTGTGAATTGGAGTAGAACATGATCGAACAGAAGTTCGTGGATCGTATTGCCGTGGAAGTGTCCGTGCGGCCTGAACAAGCCGCAGCGGCCATTCAATTGCTTGACAAGGGCGCCACCGTTCCCTTTGTCGCCCACTATCGCAAAGACAGCACGGGCGGTCTTGATGAAGCGGTGTTGGAACGCATTGAAGAGCGCAACGCCTATTTTACAGCGCTGAGCAACCGGCGCAATGCGGCCATAGACAATATCGGGAAGCAGGGCAATCTCACGGAAGAGCTTCGGCATCGGCTGGATAACTGCTTTGATCAATTGGAATTGGAAGATCTTTACCTGCCGCATAAAAAACAGCGGCGGAGCAAAGCCAGCATCGCGCTGGATCAAGGTTTGGAGCCTCTGGCGGCGTTCTTATGGTCGCAAATGCCTATCGGCGTTCCCATTGAGGAATTTGCAGAATCGTTCGTTAACTCAGAGAAATCCATTAGTTCTCCCGAAGAAGCCTTGCTGGGCGCCCAAAATATCCTTGCGGACCGCATTGCCGCAGATGCGGCAACCCGGGCCGTCCTGCGCCAGTACATGTTGGAAAAGGGCACTATCCAATCTTCTGCGACGAAAAACGCTCAGGAGCAGAAAGCACGTTTTGCCCCCTTCTACCAGTTTTCGGAGCCGGTGAAAAGCATCTCCCCCGCCAAATTATTGACCTTGCTGCGGGGAACGCGCTTGGGCGTACTCCGCATGGATCTTGTTATTGATGATGCAGAAATGATAAACACGCTGGCGGGGGGATATGTAAAGGAATCGGGGTCTGTTTTCGAACCTTTCCTTCGGGCTGCCGTGGAAGATGCGTACAAGCGTCTTCTGCGCCCGGCCATTGAAAACGAAGTGGTTGGAATTATCCGGGCCCGCGCGGATGAAGAGACGGTCAAAATCCTTCGAGAAAATCTTGAGCATGTGTTGATGTCACCCGCTGCCGGGCCGATTCCGGTAATGGGTGTGGATCCCGGTCCGCGCACCGGCATCCAAATGGCGGTGGTGGATGGGGTGGGCGCTTTCCTGGAATCTGCCGTGGTCATGCTGACAGAGCAAGAAGAAGAACGCGCTGCCGCCGAGCAGACGGTGGTCGATTTAATCGCCAAACACAATGTTCGCGGGATTGCCATTGGAAACGGGGCAGGCACGCGCGATGCCGCGCGTTTCATCGGCGCGGCGCTCAAGAGGCTGCCCGGCAAGCCGCCGTTTTTCGTGTTTATAAGCCATCCTGCCGGAGCCGCCTATGCCACCTCTAAACTCGGAATGCAGGAGTTTCCCGAAATGGATGTGACCATGCGCGGCGCGGTATCTCTTGCACGGCGGTTGCAGGATCCGCTGGTCGAACTCCTCCGTCTGGAACCGCGCAACATTGCCACGGGTCAACACCAATTCGATGTAAACCAACGCGTATTGCGGGAAGCGCTTTACAAGACAATCGTATCCTGTGTAAACCGTATTGGCGCGGACATCAACACGGCCTCCGTGGATGTGCTTCGTTACATTAGCGGCCTGCAAATGGGCACGGCACAGAATATTGTGGAATTCCGGTCGAAAAATGGCGGTTTCCGTTCCCGTGCGCAACTGATGGAAGTTTCCGGCATTGGTGAAAAGACCTACGAACAATGTGCGGCCTTTTTGTGCATTCCCAATGGGGAACAGTGTCTGGATAAGACGCGGATTCATCCCGAAGCGTATCCGATTGTTGAAAAAATGGCCACGGAACTGGGTGTGCCTGTCTCTACTTTGCTTGGAAACCGCGAATTAGTATCCAAGATCGATATGGGTATGTATGCCACAGAATTCATTGGACCGCTTGCGATGGCTGACTTGCGCGAGGAACTGATTGGCGCCCGGCCGGATCAACGTCCAGAGTTTCATGCGCTAAAACATATTGACGGCGTTTATGATATTCAGGATTTGGAAGAAGGCATGGAAGCAGAAGGCGTGGTTACCCATGTGACGGATTTTGGCGCCTTCGTGGATATCGGCGTCCGGCAGGATGGACTCATTCATCTCTCCGAACTCGCCAACCGTTTTATTCGCAATCCCCGGGAATATATCAAGATCGGCGACATGGTACGGGTAAAAGTGATTAAGGTGGATAAGGAATCCCGGCGTATTTCCCTCTCGCGAAAAGCAATGTTGACTCAGCCCCGCCGGCACCAATCCGTTTCAAGGCCGCAGCCTGTGGAAGGTGAAGCAGAAACAACTCACGAAGAACGTAAACCACGACGGCCCCATGACGGGGACCGGCCCCGCTCCGATATGCGCCGCAGGGACGGTCAGCGGGATGAACGCCGCGAACGGACCGAACGCCCGCCCCGGACGGATCGTGGGGAACGCCGTGAACGGTCCGAGCGGCCCGAAAGACGGGAACCCGCAACAGCACGTTCTGATGGTGAGCATCATAAAGAATCCCGGCCGCGGCGTCCTGAAAAACGGGACCGTAAAGGATCGCCACGTACAGGTCAACCACTCAGCACGGCTCGTTCTGGAGATGGTGATCGGCTCCTGAATACCCAACTAGCGGATCAATTGGCTGCCTTGCGGGATCGCTTTGGTTCCTGAGACACACCCTCCCTTGTTTTTCCTTGTTCACGGGAAAAAAGCTGGAAGCATTTTCCAGGGATTCTGCGCAATCTGTTTAAACTGAAAAAATAGCATACAGAGTCCTTGACATTTACCCCTGACTATGATAATTTACCGCGCCTTGGAATGGCGGGTGTATCGCCGATTCACGGGAGTAGATGAAATAGGCGGGGCGAGGCCCAGGAAAATGGAGACTGGGGCCATGAAGAAAAAAGTGGTAAAAAAGAACGTCAGGACGGCCAAGAAGAAAGATGTGAAAAAGATGGCCCAAAAGGCTGTTACGAAGAAAAGTACAGCCAAGGCCGTTAAACGCAAGGCGGTGGCCGTAAAGAAACCAGTGGCCAAACCGGCGGTTAAACCGGCGCCCAAGCCCTCCAAAGCAGCGCCCCCCAAAGCAGTGGAAAAACCGGCAGCTAAGGAAGCAGTAAAGTCTGAAAGCAGTATGACAAAACCAGAATTAAAGAAATTTGAGAAGTTGTTGTTAGATGAACGAAATCGATTAACAGGGAGTATTCGCACTATCGAGGAAGCCAGCCGCATGGAGGCGGGCCGCGACAAGGATGGCGATTTGGCCAGCTACGCGGAAACTGGGACGGATAATTTTGAATTGGAGACAGCGTTAAATATTGCCAGTGGAGAATCGGAATGGCTGCGCAATATTGACGAAGCCCTGCAAAGGATCGAAACGGGATCGTACGGCATTTGCGAACGGTGTGAGCAGCCCATCGTGAAGAAGCGGCTTGAAGTATTTCCTTCCGCGCGCTATTGTATTAAATGTCAGTCGGAATATGAAAAAGAACACCGCAATGAAGCCCAATTGATGTAAGCATTTTGCGAAGGCCCGTTGGGGCTCATTACAACGTATCAGAAGAGAACTCCGCAGGTATAAAGGGCGGTAATACAGGTTGTCCTTTCGTATATGCACCCAATTTTGCTTGAAATCGGACCGATCAAACTCCATTGTTATGGCTTGATGATCGCCATCGGATTTCTCGCCGCCATTTTCATGGTGCAGCGGGACGTGAAAAAAATGGGGCTGGATCCAAAATTTGTCAGTGAAATGGGATTTGTGGCGCTGATCCTGGGCATTGCCGGCACCCGGATTCTATATATCCTGATGTATCCGCAGGAATTCTCCTGGTCCAGGCCCTGGGAATGGTTTGCGGTATGGCAGGGGGGGCTGGTTTTCCAGGGCGCAATTCCCATCACCTTCCTCTATGCCTACCTGGAAATGAAACGCCGCGGAATTCCCTTCTGGAAGGTCGTGGATTCCGGCATCCCGTCGCTGGCGCTGGCCCAGGGATTCGGGCGTATCGGATGTTTCTTGAACGGCTGCTGTTATGGGTATGTGTCGGAAACGCTTCCGTGGGCCGTGCGCTTCCCTCCGGGGCGGCCTGTATTCCAATCGCAAATAGGCCTGACCCCCATGCCCGACGGCTGGTCGCATCCCGTGCATCCCACTCAGCTTTACAGCGCTTTCCTGCTCTTTGCTATTTGCATTATTCTGCTGATCCTACGCGCCAAATGGCATCCCTTCCCGGGGTTTACCATGCCTATCTACCTGATCCTGTATGGAATGAAGCGCTTCACCGTAGAGATGTTCCGGGGCGACCTTAATCCTACAGACCTTGGGTTTGGCTTTTTGTCCAATCAACAGGTCTTTGCGATCATCATGTTCCTGTTGGGCATATGGTTGTTCTTTTTCCTGCGCAGTTTGAACCGCCTCCCCGCGCCAGAACCTGCCCCGCAACGCACCAACAAGAAGAAATGAGTAACTATAAAATTTTTGCGGTTTGGGTCCTTCCTCGACTTGTCTTCTGTCAGCTTGTTCACCGTGTCAGAGATGTTGGACACGTCTGGCATCTGGACAGCGGGAACTAAATCTCGCTAAAACAAAGAGATGACCTTCAGCAGCTCGTTGGCGATGAGCCGGTGAGCGAGTTCGTTGGGGTGCATGCCGTCGAGCAAGACATCCTGATAGGAATGTTCTTTAGCATACTCTTTCAGTATTTTAAAGACATCCACGAGGGGAACGTGTTCGGTTTCCGCAAGTTTTCGGACCGCCGTAAGGTAATCGGTCAAGCCGATGTTGAGTCCTTCGATGTCATTCACATCGTAGGGAGGTTTTCCGTAGAGTTCTTTTAGCTGTGCAGTCCAGGAGAGTGGATTGGGGGTGAGTAAAATGGGTTTTGCCCCTTGTTCCTTTAGTTTCTGCACGAAGTATCGAAGGTTCTCGTTAAATTGCGCAGCGGTTACCCGTGGTTGGGCCGCACCTTTCCATACATCCACCGCGGCATCGTTCAGCCCGTAATAAATGGTAACGATATCCGGTTTATGTGCAAGCACGGCGCTTTCAAAGCGTTCCCGCGCGTCAGGCGTATATTCTCCGCCCAGACCTGCGTTAATGATTTTCGGGGCGATGCCATAGGCGGGCAATTCTTCTTCCAGCAGTTTTGCAAAGTTGTGCAAGGGGCCACGGGGGGCGGTAGTGGATTCTCCAAAGAGCACTATGGTGATGGGTTTCAATGGCGCGCCGGGCGCGGCTTTGTCCCCCAAGAGCCACGCCGGACTGAAGCGGGCCAGACGAATGTCGCGCCCGCCGGGGACATCCTGCTGCCACACAGCGAGAATCGTTCCGTCCGGTGCTTGATCACAGGAGGGGTAAGAAGCCTGACCGCCGGTGTAGGGAAAACCTATATCCTTTGGCTTTGACCATGTACTGCAACTATCCAACGATGCCGCAACACACAAAGGGAAGCGTTCCTGGGCATGATCCCATACCACCATCACCCCAGAGCGCCCGTTCGCAGAAAAACGGCTCAAGGCAGCAGGGGCATTTGTACCGCGCAAGGGGCTTGGCCGTATATCCTGCCAGGATTGTCCTTCATCCCGGCTGCGCGCTTCGTACAAATGGGTGGAACCCGTCCGCATCAGCATGTATAGCGATCCATCATCCAACTCAACAATGGCGGGTTCGTCGGTTCCGGAGACCGCGCCTCCGGCCACTTTTTCATAGACTGCTTGTGTGTCGCCGCCATTTGTCCACGTTACGGCGTTGTCGGTGGAACGCATGACGCCCGCGCGCAGGTCCATCTGGCCTTCGCTCTGTAAAGCCTGCCCCTGTTCACACAACACATCCCAGGAATAGCCCATCAGCAATGAGCCGGATTTCAATTTCAGTCCCCGCTGACATTTACCACAGGTATATTTGTGGTTCATCGGAATTTCATAGGGCGGCGCCCATGTGCGGCCACTGTCTTCGCTACGCACGCACCAGGTAACCGAGGTGCGAATGCCCTCCGCAAAACTCACCGTGGTGCAGGTGATCAACACGCGGTTCTCCGAGACGATAATATTCGCATCCGCATCGATCAATCCTGGATGGTCAATAAAGACCTCCGGCTTACTCCAGGTGCATCCACCGTCCGGGGAATAGGCGCCGACAACGGAAAAATCATCCGATCCTGCCTTATACCGGCTCCACACCACCAGCATCCGCTCATCGGCAAGACGTGCAATACATGGCAGGCCATGATTGAATCCATTCTCATGCGAGGCGATTACCGAGTGCGTGAAAAAAGCGTATTCATCCGTGGGCGCCGTAGTTGCCGCGCAAATAAGCGCCGCGAGAAAGACAAGTAAATTCATGATAAGACTCCGGGTATCGTGTGAAGCATTTCCCGTCGTATATTTTTAAAAGATTATTTCTTCGGCGAAGCCTTGTCTTTGTGATTGTCGATCTTTTCCTGGACGCCTTCGAGTTTGGGATCGAGGCGGCGGGCGCGTTCCCATTCCCCAATGGCGCGTTCGATTTCGCCCTTTAGCCGGTAGGCATCCCCGAGGTGGTCGCGGAGGATGGCGTCGTCGGTATCCATGCGGTAGATGGCCTTTTGAATGAGATCGATGGCTTCCTGGGCTTTTCCCTGTTTGTAATAAACCCAGCCGAGGCTGTCCATATAAAAGGGGCTTTCCGGGTTGATCCGGAGCGCTTTTTGGAGCAGTTCCTCGGCTTTTTCAAGTTTAACCCCTTTTTCCGCATATAAATAGCCCAGGAAATTGAGCGTATCGGGATCGTCGGGATTGTAGACAAGGTAGGCGATAAGATTGGACTCGGTCTTCTCAAAATTCTTGAGTGATTCGTAAGCCATGGCGAGGTAATAATGAACCCACATGTCCTGTTTCGTGCCATTTAGCAGGGCTTCCAGCACCTTCACCGCCTCCTCATGACGTTCCATGCTCATCAGAACACGCGCATGAATTACGCCCAGGGTGTGTGATTTCACTTCCTCGCGCAACGGGAGAATGATATTGATCAGCCATTTGCCTGCGGCTTCTTTCCCATAAAGATACAACAGACCGTTAAGACATTCATTGCATTCCTTGTCAAGATCCCCTTCGATGGTGTCCAGGGATTCAAGCAGGGGCAGATAGGGTTCGCCTTTATGCTTGCGGGCGAGTGCCGTGAAGAGGGTGCCGAAATAGGGTGCTTCGGAGGCCGGAACGTAATTTTCGGCTTCGGCGGGTTTTCCTGACAGCAGCAGGGTGTACATCATCTCGATGTTATACTGTGGTTTAGGTTGATCCGTGGCCAGCAGGGCTACAAAGCGATTAAAGGCATCGTCATACCGGCCAAGGCGTGCCAGCGCTCCAGCGAGCGCTTCCAGTCCGGAAGGGTCACTGGGCCGCAGTTTGATGAAATATTCCAACCGCGCCACGGCTTCTTCATTGTTGCCCGCTTCCAGATTGAGAATACCGAGCATGTAATAGGCCTGGATGAGGTTTTGGTTTAATTCCACGGCGCGATTCAGTGCGGCGCGCGCCCCTTCCGTATCCTTAATGCGTGCGAGATTGAGTCCGAGTTGATAGTAGAGGCCCGCGGATTCCGGGCTGAGTTTAATGAGTTCATGGTAAAGGTCGATGGCGGAAACCAAGTCGTTGGTGCTTTCCTGGAGGTCTACGAGCGCGCCGTAGCCCAGAATGTTTCCGGGGTTCAGTTCAATGGCCTTTTTATAGGCGGCCTTGGCCTCATCAAACTGTTTGAGCCGCTGATGGATTTCGCCGAGGACCACCCAGAGATTGGCCCGGTCCGGTTTTTGTTCCACGGCGCGCTTGCACATTTCAAGCGCCTGTAAATACTCCTGGTTGCGCAGGTGGATCTTAATAAGGCGCAGCGTGGGTGTGAGCGCATCGGGATCCAGGCGCGCGGCCTCCTGCATTTCCTCCAGCGCTTTGGTTTTATTACCTTGGTGTTCATAAATGGCGGAAGCGATAAAATGGGAATAGGCCTGGCTTTGCGGACGGGCTTTTACGGGCCATCCGAACTCTTTCGTGCGGGACCATTCCTGTTCTGAAAGAGAAACGCATCCCGACATCAGGAATGACAGGAGCAACCCAACTGATACTGAAAATAACTTCATGAAATTCCGCCTTGTTAAAACATCGGTATTGTTTCCACCGCTTTGGCGATGGGGGCAAAACTTTTTCGGTGCACGGGGCATGGACCGCATTGGGCCAGTACCGCCAGATGTTCCGAAGTCGCATAACCTTTATGTTTACCAAATCCAAACTCCGGATAGTCCCGATCCAGAGCATTCATCATTCTATCCCGAGTCACTTTCGCAATAATACTCGCCGCCGCGATGGACAACGACCGGCTGTCGCCCTTGATTAGGCGCTGCTGCGGCTGGACCACTCCCGGGAGGGCGAATCCATCCACCAGCAGGAAATCCGGAGCCTTTTTCAACGTGGCCACCGCCTGTGCCATGGCGCCGTAGTTTGCTGCCTGAATGCCGATCCGATCAATTTCCGCCGCGTCTATCGCCGCTACGCCGATATCATGGTCTCCGTCTTGCAGTACATTAAAGAGCGTTTCCCGCCGCTCTGCGGTCAATTGTTTGGAGTCATTCAGACCTGGCACAGGCTCCGCCAGTACCACCGCCGCCGCCACAATCGGACCCGCAAGCGGGCCTCGTCCTGCTTCATCCACCCCGGCAATCCGGGAGAATCCGCTGGCCTGTGCGGCGCGTTCGAACGCGAGCATGGATTCTAAACGGCGGTCTTCCGTTTCGGCCCCCGCCTGCAACAGGAGACAGCGCTCATAAAGCGCACGCGCCCCGGCACGGCGATCCTGCTGTAACGCCGCGAGCAATTCCTGATCGAAAGGAGGACCCGCGGCCACAGCCTCTCTTAAATCATCTAATGTTTCAGAAACCATGCGCCCTGTAACTCTACCTGGAAGCGCCTATGAAGTGCAAAAAGGGAAATTAGGTTATCTGGTATGTTATAGCCCTGTTTCTTTCTTTTCTCGTAAAAAAAGAAAAGAAAATTTCTAATAGCCCACTGCCTTTAATTGTTCATGGAATCCAGCCGGCAGTGCGGCCGAGGGGCCAGTGGCTGTTTTTGCGGCGTGCGCGATCATATTCAAGAGCATCCGGTCCGCGGCGGGGTGTTGGTCTAGGTTATCCAGGATTGGGAATGTATTAATCATGAATTTTCCTTCGCCGAAGCGGTACCAGCCGATTAATACGCCGGTGGTGTAGCCGCCGGGACTGCCCGCCTGGAACATAGCGGTAGCGAATGCTGCGGTTTCATCGGGGACGTCACTGCCTTCGAAGAGGTCGTGAGTGATCATCGGACCGTAATAATCCCAGTCCATGATGCCTTTAGGTGCGAGGCCCTCGAACACCGGATGTGGTTTGGCAACACATTCTTTGTGATACAGCCAATCCGAAAACCCGAATAAACGGCCCTTGTTCTTGAGCGGAAGCCAGCCGACATTATTATCGCCGCGCTTGAAAGCGCGCGTATCCAAAAACAAGGCCATAGAGCCCCGGGCCACGCGTTGCATCAACTCCACGCGTTGTTCATCCTTCGGATTCAGGGTGGAAAGATCGCCCACGAGAATGACTTGCCGCGTGTCTGCATTCGAGGTTTCGTAGGGGGCGCAATTAACGCTATGCTGTGACAGCCATGTTTTGACTTTTTCATCCACGCCCCAAAGCAAGCACGACACGCCTTCCGGATTTGCTTTCAGGTTTGCTTCGGAAAGGAAGAAATGTAGACGTCCGCCCAAGGGCGCACCGCCTCTTTCAAGGTTGGCGGCGAAGGTGTACTCACCCGCCGGGCCGTTGATGACCACATCACCCGAATACACCGGCAACGCAAGAGGTGCATCGGATTCAGGCGTGGAGGCAGGAATGGTCAAGGTCGTTTTCTGTTCCCAAGCCATTCCCTGAGGACCAAATACGCGCAAGGTCACGGGATATTCGCCGGCGGCGAGCACGTCTTCATTCGCCAGGACCGCTTCCAGTTTGAGAGGCCGTCCGGCGTATCCATGCTTGGGCACAGTGAAGAGGCACCACCGCAGGGGCGCCCAACCGTCTTGCAGCGCGTCCACAATGCCCGGTTTCCATTCACGCCAGAAACTCCAGAGACCTTCGCCAGTGAATCCGTGATCTAAAAGACCGGTAAGGTTATATCCGCAGAACTGGGGATTGGAACGAATGAGATCAAATCCCAATATTCGCTGACGGCTATGCAGACGGTCACTTTCGCGCAGCAGATCCTCCGGGAACGGATACACTTCACCCATGTCGTATTTCGGCCAATCCGCCAACAGCCCATCTACCATGGTTTGGAAATATTTCACGTCTTCCAGATCCGCGCGGATGCCGAGTTGTTCGTAATGCCGCAGTTCTCGTATGCCATTCATAAGGCTGCCAATGCCGTATTCCGACAAAAAAACCGGCTTGGTGCCTTTACCTACCATGCGGATGCTGTCTTCAGTGGTCTGCGTGAGCGGCATGCCCGGATAAATGTGCGCATCGCCCGCGCCGTTCATATAACCGCCAAACGACCCCACGTTGGGTTCGCTGCCGGGCGTGTAGGAAGGGCTGTCCACGCCCCATTCGTATTCCCACGTGGCGCTCCCCGGGTTGCAGAGCGAACCGATGGTGAACTGCTTGTCCCAGCGTCCGCTGCCCAGAAGTACAAGCCGTGTATCATCCAGTTCCCGCACCAGTTTCAGCGTGTCCACGGCATGGCGGAACACCGGACCATCCGGAGTCTCATTCAGCAGACCCCAAATCGTGGCGCTGGGATGATTGCGGTCCCGCAGAATCATTTCACGGATTGAAAAATCGAAGCGCTCGGCCATTTGCGGGGAATCCGCCAGACACCACCCCGCAAGGGTTTCCTCATAAACCATCAATCCGATTTCATCGCATAGGTCCAACTGAAACGGATGGGCAATGCCGGCAATGAACCGGACCGTGTTGAACCCGCTCGATTTCATGTACAGCATGTCTTTGCACAGTAGATCTTTTGCTCCCTTGGGGGGGAAGCTTTGCCCGACAGGACAATGGTTGCCCGTATGTGAACTCTTTACGAAAATGCGCTGGCCATTCAGCCGGAAAAAGCCCCGTTCCACGCGGAGATCCCGAAATCCAAAGCGTACAAACGATTGATCCCCGGAGCCATCCTGTGTGGATATCCGGGTAGTCAATCCATATAAATACGGATCATCCAGATCCCAAAGGTGATGTTGCGGAACCTGCATGGCCATATTTAACACCATTTCGCCCGGCGCGAAGGTTTGCGGGGCCTGTGCGGACGCCACAGTCTGTGCGGTATTCGCGGGACCGATTGAAAGATTGATCTGTCCCTCGGCTGATGTGTCCAGGGTGTTGCGAACCGTTACCTGCACTCTGCATGTGCCTGTTTTCCAATCCCCCCGGACGAATACATCATCGATGCGGATCGGCGGAGTGATCAGCAATTCCGGCGCTTCGGTGATGCCACTGTAATTCATTGTGCTTCCGACGATCAGAGTAGGGCGCTTATTCCGGTGCGGGGTTTCATCCAGCGTCATGCCATCAATGCGTTCCGTGCTTGGATTTATTACCCGCATCGCAATCCGGTTGGTTTCTCCCGGTTTGACTGCCTGGGTGATGTCCAGCGTGAAGGGCGTTTCCCCGCCTTCATGGCCGCCCGCCGGCGTATTGTTCACCCACACCTCCGCGGAGTAGTCCACCGCCCAGAAACGCAACAGATACCGCCCATTTTTGAAGGGATTTTCTGGAATCGTCATGTCGAGCCAATACCATGACACCCCATGATAACCCGGATAAATCTCTTGAGTGATGTTGGGCACAGGCACTGTTTGTGCATTCGCCACAGGTTCTTTCCACCATTCGTGATCCCTGCCTTCGTTTTTCGGGTCACATGCAAGGCGCCATTGATCGTTCTCAAGGGAAATCACTTGTTGCGCCGTGACAGCATTTCCCACCGAGTTCTCGTCGGCGGATATGGCCATTGAAAGTAACAGGATACTCAAGAGCATGAACCATGTTGTGTTTCGCATTTGTAGATGTTCCTTTGTCAGTGACTTCTATATGGGAAATCGGCAGATGGTTATGGCCGCACGGGAAGCAGTAATGCGCTCTGGTGCGTGGCATCCGTGTGAATGCTGTTTTGCGCCGGGCGTAATTCGCTTCCTGGAAAATCCTCCCCGGTATTTGGATTTTTTTCAAAACGCGGATAATTGCTGCTGGATACATGCAGCCCGATTTTATGGCCCGTATTTATAATCAGGCTGATGGTCCACAGATCGATGGTCAATTCACCTATCGTGCCGGGTGTCAATGGATCAGCCTGTTCAAATCCATTGCGGAATTTTACCCTCTGGATGCCGTCCAACATGAGATATTCTTTTCCATCCGGATAAATATCGACGAATTTTGCAGTGAAATCCGTATCCGGCGCATCGGAGGAAACATAGAGTTTCGCTTTTACATTGCCTGTCACTTCGATGGGGGCCGTGAGAGGCGCACTGGCGAATACCAGCACATCCGGGCGCAGGCCGAGTTCATGCTGATCGAAAGGTCCGGCGGGAAGGGTTAATTCACCGCCGCCATGGGTGGGGCACGGATTATTTGGATCATAAGTGTACGTGAGTTTGGCATCGGGCTGTGTGGCCGGGCTGGTGGAGAGCGTATTGTCGTCATGGAGGAAGTAGGCGGTCTCCACCGTGGCGAAAGGCGGCCAGTCATTGGATGTGCGCCACTCATTGCCCGGCGCGGCGGCATTAAACACATCACCCAACGTGTAGTAATTCACCGCTGGTTCATCCATGATGCCGTTGGGGTCGCCCTTAAGCCAAAAATCCATGAAGCGCCGCTCAATCGCACCAGTATCAAAGTTGAAATTATCGCGCAATACCAAATCGCCCGGTTTGGCTTTCGGCCCATGTAGCCAAGCCCCCATGATCAGTTTCTGATTGCCTTTGGCGCCGGGGCCGCCGTTATAGTGCCGGGTGACAAAGTTGTTGATTGTACCCTGGCAAAAAATATCCCACCATCCTCCGACATGCACCGCAGGCGCGGTAATCCGATCTGCGCAACTCTCGGAATCATGCAGTTTCCAAAAATCATCAAAGGCGGGATGACTGTGCCACAGATCAATCATGTAAGGAATCTTTTGTGCATTAAGCCAATCCACGCACAAAGCCCGGCGAAATACACCCCCCTGATACGAAAGTTGCCCGTAGAAATTCGAAGAGGCCACCACAATGTACTGGGCGGTGGGGAGTTGCGTGGCGCACGCCATGCGAACCTGCGTAATGCCCAAGGCCGACCCGCCCCAAGTGCCGATCTTGCCATTGCACCAATCCTGCGCTTTCACCCAGTCCATGGTGTCCGCTCCATCCTGGCGTTCGCCCCAACCATCATCGGCAAATACGATCTCTTCTCCTTCACTGCCGCCGCGGCCACGGGTGTCTTGAATTATGAGAACATAGCCCCGATCGGTGAAGGATTTGGCAAGGGCATCCGCGGACTTCCCGGCGCGTCCGTAGACCGTGCGCACGACCACAGAAGGAAATGCGGGACCGCCTTTCTTGGGTTGTGCCACATCAGTGGCCAGGTGAACGCCGTCGCGCATGGGCACCATGACGGTTTTCAGCGTATAGGTACAATGCCAACTGCTGCATCCGCTGATCCCTAACAGAATAAAAATTGTTACCAGCCCCGCTGCATAACACATATGTTTTTTCATAACGAAAACCCCTTCCGTTGGTTTTGGATAATTGTATTCCCGCGTTACTTAATTTTCCAATGTCTATGCGGGAGTTTTGGGGAGGACCCTCCGGAGGAATGGAATAAATGTGCACCAGGAAAGGTTTCTAAGGATACACGGGGAACGTAAAGAGCCTCGGCGCTGGCCTTGATTCGGGAGAAGTTACGGATCATTGGAAAGCGCAAACATGAAAACAACCGAAAAGGATGCTGAGAATATGGATGCTTCGAGAAGAGATTTTCTAATGACGGCGGGTGGCATCGCCTTGGCAGGCGGGATTGTGGGGTCAAGTGTGGCTGCATATGGCGCGGATTCCGTTGCGCCGGCCCCTGCCGGAACGGAACACAAACTTCCGGAACTGCCTTATGCTTATGATGCGTTGGAACCGTTTATCGATACACAAACGATGCAGTTGCATCATGGAAAACATCACGCTGCATATGTCGCGGGCCTAAACAAGGCGGAAGCAGAACTTGCCAAAGCCCGCGCAGCCAATGATTTTTCTCTGATTCAACATTGGTCCCGGCAGGCCTCTTTCAATGGCGGCGGCCACTATCTTCACAGCCTCTTTTGGAAAGTGATGGCGCCAGCAGGAAATGGGGGTGGGGGAGCGCCCATAGGCAAACTCGCTGATAAAATTGAGCAAGATTTTGGACGTTTCGACGCTTTCAAGGCACATTTCAGTGCTGCGGCAAAGGCGGTTGAAGGCGGTGGCTGGGGCATGCTCCATTACCGGCCCGAGGATGGAAAGCTCCTGGTGCTCCAAGCGGAAAATCAGCAGAAGTTGTCACCCTGGGGTACGGTGCCGCTGCTCGCGATTGATGTATGGGAGCACGCCTATTACCTTAAGATCGGAAGAGCACACGTCTGAACTCCAGTCACACCATCCAATCT